>Ga0228615_1000003_pt1 | contig 227569 bp, 186 predicted proteins | sample 16DmetaG_FD_190530 | JGI IMG/M metagenome (GOLD analysis project Ga0228615, IMG submission 190530) | Seawater microbial communities from Monterey Bay, California, United States - 16D | ecosystem: Environmental > Aquatic > Marine > Coastal | place: USA: California | collected 2016-10-17
GAGGGCGGGAAGTCTGGAAATGCAGTAGGGCCATTAAGCCTTAGAAAAGGTATGAATAAATTTTTGAAAGATGTAAATATCACATTCAGAAGAGATCATGAATCACATAGACCACGTATTAACAAGCCAGATAGTCGGAAAGATAGAGAGCAAAAAATCGCTGGCGAATACTTCTATCTGGAATAACTTAGACCATCGGATTCTTGAATGATGATTGAAACCAAGTAACATGGCAGACGAGGGTGAAGAGCCAATTGAGGAGTTGGCGGAGGAAAATAATTCAGAAGAAATCGAGATTATAGATCCAATTAAAATTCTTGAATCTAAAGTCGAGGAATTAGAGAAAGAAAAACAATATTCTACTGCTGAAATGGTAAATCTAAGACAAAGATATGCTAGAGAAAGAAACACTCTAGTAAAATTCTCTAGTATGAATCTGTCTGCAAAGATTCTTCCAGTATTGGATAATTTAGAGAAAGCAATTTCAATTGAAAATAGTCAAACAGAGAAATTTCTTGAGGGAGTGAACTTGACTATGAAAACTTTGAAAACAGTTTTAGAAAATGAAGGAGTAACGAAAATCGAAGCTTTAGATCAAATGTTCAATCCATCATTTATGGAAGCAATAGCGGTAATTCCAGCGCCCGAAGGAAAAGCCACTGGTACAGTAGTGGAAGTAATTGAAGACGGGTATATGTTCCATGAGCGTGTATTAAGACCTGTGAAAGTTATTGTTTCTGATGAATAATATTCAAAACATAAGTACAATTGGAAAGTACATGGATAGGTTTCTCGTAATTTTATTATGCGTATCTATGATGCTATCAGGATGTACTGCAATAAACGATGAAGTTTCGGATGAAATATTAGAGAATCTTGGTTGTACTGATTCCGAAGCATTAAATTTTGATGTAAATGCGACAATAAGTGATGAAAGCTGCCTCTATGATGAAACTCAAGAAATTCTTGATATCCCCCACACTGATGGCTGTGATAATACAAATCCAATACATTGTATGCTGCCTTTCCCTTCCGATGCATTTCTAATCAATGACCAAAGTACAATTACGGGTAAAAGAATAAATTATTCTTCAAATACAATTCCTGGTTCTGGAACTGTTAATCCTATAGAAATACCAATTTTAAATCAAATTGATGGAGCAAGCCCTAATACACAAATTATGACAGCATTTACAATAGAACCTGACATTTCAGGGTTAGCAGGTCAATACAGTATTTCGAAAAGCTTAGAGAGTGGACATTCTACAGTTATAATGAATAAATTAACTGGGGAATTAATTCCACACTGGGTTGAACTAGATGTAAGATCCGAGGCGGACCAACCTACGATACTTCATATTAGAACAATAAAAGCATTGGAACATAACACACCTTACATTGTAATAATATCAGGTTTAACTGATGAATCTGGAGAATTAGTACCTACTCCAGAAGGTTTTGCTGCATTAAGAGACCAAGTAATTACTTCATCAATAGATATTGAAAATAGAAGATCCGAGTTTCAGAATTTATTCTCTTGGATAGATGTAAATACTGACATTTCTATTAGTCAATTACAGACTGCTTGGACTTTCCATACCTCTTCTACCGAATCAATGATTGGACCACTGATTTCAATGAGAAACGATGCTTTAGAAAGAACTGGGGATGGGATTAGTTGCACAGTAGAATCGAATGAATTAATTACAGAAGAGGATAATGCTAGTCATTGGTTAATTTCCGGCACCTTTACTGCACCCCAATATACTGAATCGTTTTTCCCTCCCGCTTTGATTAGAAGGACATCTGCTGAAGATAGAACACCTGTTTTTGTTGAAAATAGAGAAATTCCTTTTTGGTTAGTAATACCTTACTCTGCAATAACAATTCAAGAACCTGCTGATTTGATTATTTGGGGTCATGGATTCCTCGGAAATGGGAATACTAATGCACTAAGCGGCTGGGCCAATGAAAATAATGCGGCTATGCTAGGGACTAGTTTCTACGGTTGGGCCGATGATGATTTCGCGAGTATTGAATATGCTGTGTTAAACATGCATTACTTTCAACATCAAGCAGAAAGGTTAGAACAGGCAATGATAAATCAAGTTGTCATGATAAAGACATTCATGGGAATTTGTTCCGATTTACCGGATTTCTACAATGGTGAAGATGGTTGGAAAATGATTAATACTACCAGCCCGACTTATACAGGATATTCAAATGGCGCATTGAGAGGGCCTTCAATTATAGGGTTATCACCTGATTTGAATAGAGGAGTTTTGTGGTCAGGAGGTTCATCATTTTCACATATTATTGAGAGATGTACACAGTTTGATAAATTTTATTTTATTTTTGCAAGTGAATATGGATATGATAATCAGTTAGACAGAGCAGTTGCAATGTCGATAATGCAATCACTTTGGGATTCAACTGAAACTGATACTTTCTTGAGTCTGAGAAAGGAAGGTTATAATGATGAAATACAACCATTTGAGTTGATGACATTATTCTCGATTTCAGATTTACAGATTTCCAATATTTCTTCCGCGAGAATGATGAGAACTGGTGATATTGCTCTACTTAATTCCTCTACGATTACCCCCTACGGAGTAACTATTGCAGATGAAGGACATTCTGGTTCAATTGGTGTTTTCTTTGATGGAGGTTATCTTCAACCACCAGTAGGTAATGAATATGGTCAAGAGCCACATCCTGCACATGATGCAATAGGAATTTTACCAATAGCTAGAGAAATGGCATTCAATTACCTCTCCGAAGGAAAAATAGTAGATACTTGTAATGGTTATTGTGATTTTAGTCCCAATGATTTAGTTGAAAACTAACCAACAGGTTCTCCGCCTTCTCCTAAAAATGCGAGTCTCTTTAATTGATCATTAGTTATCAAGAAATCAATTATTGATTCTGGAACAGATTCGCCTAAAACCATTTTAATTGCATCTTCATCGTTAATTGTAGAAAGCATTCTAGCAGTTTCACGCACCCTCCATCCTTCAAACCGTTCTCTATGAATTAATGATGTTGAAATAACAGGCCATTTTGAAATCTCATATAATTCTGAGGAGGAGGTATCACTACTGAAAAATACTCCTTGCTTACCATGGTACCTTTCTGCATGACTTACCCAATTAGGAGGGTCTTCGATATCTGGAATAGAGATAACTGTAGCTTCAAAATTTACCTCATTATCAAGCCAAAATAATATCATCTCGATCCTTTCTGAATCTGACCAAGGATTTTTTAATGTCTGAGGTCTATTTGATGAACCAACTGCAATAATTAACTTCAGTTCAGGATTATTTTCCTTGCGATAGTTTTCAGCGGCAATTATCATGGCAGCATGCCCTTTGTGAAATGGCTGAAAACGACCTAAAACAACAAAACTAGGCTCAGGTTGATTTGAGGGCGGAGGAGGAATTAGAGGTAATTCTGTCATTTTTAAATCCCTTCTATATTATATAGTGAGTCTCCATTTAGACTCCATAGCTCATACTCTAGATACTCGCGTCCTATTAATAAACTAATATTTTTCGAGTCAAGATTATTTAGAAAAATGTGTAATAATTCACTCGCATTACTATGAGAACTCATGGTAGGTAATATTCTTGGATCTTCAGAAGGCTCCATTGTTTCTCCTAATTTTTCCCTTCTATTCATCCAATCAAGAACTACTGACTCTGAGTACGATTTTTTATCAGTTTTTGATAAAGCAGAAACGAAATCTTCCCATAATGAAAACTTAAGGAAATCATTAGTGTTAGAAATATTGTATTCCAACATTGGTTCAACGTATAAGAAAAGACGAGCATCCCAACAACGCCATTCGGAAAATGAACACCACTTCGCCATTAAGATTGTTAATTCTGCTATATTTGAATCTTTTATTGATTGGGAAAGTATTGTTTTAGACATTATTAAGTCAGAATTATTATCAGACCATTCCAGTATATCTCCTTCTAAATCTACATCAAACTCTCTATGAAATCGATTATCTAATTTAGGCCTAAAATCTCTTAATGAACCATCTTCTACTTTTTGAAATAATTCTTTAAGCGGCATCGACACTAATTTTTCAAAATTAGAATGGTTGACAAGATTTAGAATCACATCTGCCATGTCTGCGCCTCGGGTCTAGCCAGAGAGAAGTGTACAATGAACTATCGGTTAGGCATTCAATTGAAGAATAGATGACTGGGCCAGTCACATGAGCATCGGTTGCGATAGGGGGTATAGTTGTGGCAACAATCGATGAACAAATTAAATCTCTCGAGGAAGAAATCGGGAAAACTCAAAAAAATAAAGCCACAAATGCCCACATTGGAAAGCTGAAGGCTAAAATTGCGGCATTAAAAGCACGCAAAGAAAAGGCACAGGCTCATGCTAAATCTAGTGGCGGTGGACCTGGATTCGAGGTTAAGAAATCAGGTGATGCTTCCGTGGCTTTGGTGGGATTCCCTAGTGTTGGAAAATCAAGTCTCATCTCCCAGTTAACTGAAGTAGAATCTGAAGTAGGAAATTTCGCATTTACTACACTAACTTGTATACCTGGTTTGATGGAGCATAAAGGAGCCAAGATACAGATTCTTGACTTGCCAGGATTAATCAAAGGAGCAGCGGAAGGGAAAGGAAGAGGGAAAGAAATTCTTAATGTAATCAGAGGCTCAGATATGGTATTGTATGTTTTAGATCCTTTTCAAGAATCACACTTTGACATACTAGACATGGAATTATGGAGATCGGGGATGAGATTAAATCAAAAGAAACCACAAGTTTTCATAACAAGATCGAATAAAGGTGGAATAGTAGTCAGATCTACTGTTAAACAAACGAATCTAACTCATGAAGAGATTCAGGACATTGTCAGAAGTTTCGGAATTGTTTCTGCTACAGTGACTTTGAGAACTAATGTAACTGATGACCATATTGTTGATACTTTAGCAGGTAATAGAGTTTACAGTAATGCCGTAGTCGTGATAAATAAAGTTGATTTAGCAAATGAAAAAGATATTCAAAGAACTATGGAAATGATTCCGCTCAATTGGCCTGTACTAGAGGTGTCGGCAAAAACAGGCAAAGGAATTGAGATTATGAAAGATTTTGTATTTGAAAATTTACATTTCATGTCTGTTTTCCTAAAACCACAAGGTCAAGAAGCAGATTTAGTCGAACCACTAATAATCAAAGATACATCAACAGTAAGAGATGTCTGTGTGAAATTACATAGAGATTTTGTAAGGAAATTTAGGTATGCCAGAGTTAAAGGCCCAAGTGGTAAATTCGATTGGCAAAGAGTTGGTCTAGATCACCTACTAAAAGACGGTGATATACTTTCAATAATACTGAGAAGATAGAAAATCTAGCAAGCGATGTATTCAGTAAGTGAACGCCTACGCAGTTACATGGAAGACAGGCAGAGGGACATTATCCCTATGGCTGAATTTGTGAACCTAGTCAAATATCTAAAAGGTAGAATTACTCTATTAATTGGGGTCTTCATTTTTGGTTTAGCAATGGGTTATCCGATTTCTGGAGATGTGATTAGTTGGCTATTACAAGCTAATGGATACCTCCCTGAAGGAGTTGAATTAATTATTATCCAACCAATGGAAGTAATTTTACTTAGGTTAAGAATTGCAACACAAATAGGTATTGCATTGGTATTTACAATGACAATAGTAGATCTTTCATGGAACGGAAGTAAAATTATTAGTAAATCTAATAAAAACAAGATAAAAAATAATACTTCCAGACTTACTAGTATATTTTTAGTATCCTTATCCTCAATTGGACTTGGAGTAATTGGAGCCATTTATGCTCACAACATACTAATTCCCATGCTTCTTGATTTTCTAGCAAATGATGCAAGCAATGTTGGCTTAACCAACACCTGGCAATTACAATCATGGTTGGGATTTGTAATCGGACTTTTCTTTGGATCAGTAATGAGTTTCCAAACACCTTTAGTAACATTGTTACTGTTAAGAACTAAAATAATTAGTAGATCCAGTTTGATAGAAAATAGAGGGATAATTTGGTTCTTAGCCCTATTATTAGGAGCTGTGCTATCGCCACCTGACCCAATTTCTATGTTCTTAGTTGGTGGACCAATTGTATTATTATTGGAAGTTGCATTATTGATTGATAAAATTTTTACAAAATCTCAATCTTCGGAATGAATCCCTCTATTCCTAGCATCTTCTGCTTGTGCATCTAGACGTCCTTGTTCAAGATCAACCATCCGCATCATTACCGCACCAATCAAAATTAGCATAGCAATAGATAAGATACCTACTCTACTATCATACATCACCGTCATTATGCCATATAATAATGGACCAATGAATGCCGCAACTTTACCGAAGAATCCAAAGAAACCAAAGAACTCCGCACTTCTGGTTTCTGGAACCATTTGGCCAAACATACTCCTTGCTAATCCTTGAGAACCACCAAGTAGCGTTCCCATTGCGCAACCGAGTATCAAGAATTGTAAACCGATAGATATGCCTAGAGGGCCCCAAACATTTGAACGAACTGTGCTTGGAATGACATCAATCACGCCATCACCTAGATTAGTTGGATGATCAACCCCCACTTTAGTTGATTCACTACCATCTGAATATACTACACTTACGGAGAATCTTGTATCTTCAAATGAATTTATTAACTCATCTATATTTTCACTGGTCTGAATGCCTAAAATGACAGTTACGGGATTATTATCATCATCAAATCCAGCCCATTTGTAAATTTCTGAATCAGTATAATCTTCATCAATTTCAACAATTCCTACAGAAAGAAGATGGTTGAGTGCCCAATTTTGTTCATCTCCATTTTCAACCTGTGCTATAGGGAAATCAACTAGATTTGCGTTAGGAGTATATTGCCATACTCCTGCTTCTGCATCTTCATCTAACTGAACTTGATAATCGCTATGTTGAGAATACTCTAGAGGAGCAAAAGAAAGTGCTGCGAAACAAAGTATAACCCATCCAACAAGAGAGATATTTAATGCCGATTTAGTTCCCAATTTTTTAGCAAGTCTAGTAAACATTAGTGCTGACGGCCAAGCAACAAATTGAATCGCAAGAATTGTTACAATCAAGTCGACCGTAGTTATTCCAAGCACCGTTGAGCCGAAAACTCCTCCAAGAGCAGTTACGCTGTTTATCCCATCAATGAAGAAGAAGTATGCTAACATGTAGATGAAAAGTGTTCTGAATTTTTCAACTTCGCCAAAGGTTTTTCTAAGCTCGGAAATAGCTAATTTTGCCGAATCGACAATCCCTAAAGATGGCATTTCATTTTCGATAGGGGGTTCAGGAACCCATTTGAATGTCAATAAAGCAAAGCTGTACCACCAAATACCAGATGAAGCCATGACGAAAGGAATGACCCAATCTCCAGTTAATGTCATTACCATGATAAGATGAACTAGGAGTAAGATTCCTCCACCAAGATAACCGTACGCAAATGCTAGATTAGAGATTCGGTCCATCTCGTCATCTTTACCCATATGAGGGAGGAGAGCATTGTAAAATACACCTGCTCCATTGAGACCTACGTTAGCTAACATGAAGAATACCATTAGCCATAACCACTGAGTTTCAATAGGTAAAAGTGGAGCGAATGCTAGAAGGAAAGTTGATCCAGCACCTACATATGTAAGTATCCTTAACCACCACATCTTGATTCTTCTTCTGTCGGCAATTACACCCAAAGAAGGACTGATGATTGCGATGAAAAGAGTACCTATTGCCACTGCAAATGACCAAACTGCATCTCCTTGCATCTCTATAGAGCCGATGGTAGTTGTTAATCCGTTGGCCTTCAAGAATAGATATGCATACCATGCAGGTAATACTGCAACTGTTACTGAAGTTTCAAATGCTGATTTTGCCCAATCGTAAAATGCGTAACCTCTAACTTCTATTGGATTTGATTCTCGGTCAAGTTCTATTGTATCTGACATGCTCATACCTAGGCTCGCGTTGTCTTTTTGACTATTTAGCGTTGGGGCGGATTAGTCTTGAGAAAACGCTTCATTAATTATTAGATATATATCGCGAGACATATGGACGGAGATGGTGATCAATGGATTCGTCCAAGAGAAAATACTGTCGAGGCTTTAGTTTATGGAATGAATGAATGTGATGGTATTGAATTAGACTTGAGACTATCTAAGGATAATAGACTCGTTCTCCATCATGACTCTAAAACAGAGTTCGGAGATTATCCTGAATGTTTGTCATTAGATGAATTACCAGATTATGTAGAGCCAATAGAGGATTTATTAGAACAAAAAGATTTCATTAGAAGATGGACTGAAGAAGGAGCATTCACTTGTTTTGAATTTAAATCACCTCATCCAAGTAGTGGTAAAGCAGGTGGTTGGTTCAATGCTAAAGAAAGAGAGAAGCATATGATGAAGATGATTGAAGAATTAAATGAAATCTTAGAACCTATTGATTTCTCGGAGAGTAGTACTGTAATTTATTCGTTTGAACCAAAAATTATTTCTGCATCTAAAAAAGTTACAACTAATCTGAAATTTAGTAGATTGAGACCACATATACGATCATGGGGGAATTGGACATCACAGAGAATCGTGGCAGCACCATCATTTATCCTCAATTCATTACCTCGTTTAATGGATAAGCAGAGAAGAGAAAACTCTCCTATGTTGCCATGTTCTCTACAATATCTTAAAGGAATTGAAAGTAACCTAAGTTTAGGTAGAACTGTAGGCTTGGAAGGTAAAAAATTAGAAAGATTGACTAAATATAGGAAAGGATATCCAGTTTATGTTTGGCCCTCGAAATCAAATTCCGAGAGAATGCTCCTAAATGCGGGGTTAACTGGACTTACTGATGACCTTGCACCAACTTCAGTAACTCTAGAATCAGGACATGCTAGATGGACAAAACCTGCTACACAACCACTAACTAAAGAACAACGTATAGATTTAGATGAGACTCCAATAGAACAACATTTCTCAAAAGTTAATGAAATGAAGAAAGAGGTTACCCCTTGGCATGAGCTTACTGAAAATGAGAGGTTCAATTTCATCACTGATTGGAAAAAGAAATGGTCATGGGAAAGAGAAATTAATTCATTAATTAAAGAAACCTCGCCATCAAGTTTACCTTGGGAGACTCCCAGAATAATCGGACATAGAGGCACTGGGAAATCTCATAAAAATGGATCATCATGATTATTCTAATCTTCTAAGAGGTTGATTCTTAGGGATATATTTAGGTCTGTAAATAGGAGTTCCTCTACCATCTCTAGCATTTCTCTCATCTAGTATCTGAGCACTAATACCGGCAACTCTTGCCCAACCGAAAAAGGTCGTGTAATATTCAGGCATTCGGAAACCAACTGAATGAAGTAAACTTCCACTTGCGATGTCAACATTAGGATAAGGATTACTTATCTTAGGAATTTCACTAAGAATTGGAGGTATTACTTCTCTCAATGCCCTCGCTATCTTGAAATATTCATGATCTGGACATATTTCATCACCTAATTCAAACAATAAGCGCGCTCGAGGATCTTCAGCTCTCAATACTCCATGCCCAAAACCATAAATTTTCCTGCGATTAGCCAACTCAGAACGGACGAAATCTTCAATTTCTTTATGATCAGAGGTTCCAATTCTTTTGACGAATTCTAAACAAGCTTGATTGGCTTGACCATGTAAAGGCCCTGAAAGAGCATTCATTGCGCTCGAAATTGAAGAGTAGACTGAGGCCCATCCTGAAGCAACTGCTTTCCCGGAAAATGTCGAAAGATTACCACCGCCATGATCCATATGAAGAATGAAAAAGAATTTTAGCACTCTTTCGATATCGCGGGCTTGTTCTCCTTCAAAACCCATCATATGGACAAAGTTTTCTACTAATCCTAAACCAGGTTTACGTGGCTTCAGTTTCTCTTTTTCACCTCCTCTAAAACGGAAAATTCTAGCCATAACTTCAGGCATTCTAGCAATAAGATTCATTGCGTCAGCCCTCGTATCACCTGTTTTTTCTGCCGTCCCTAAAGCCATTATACCGATTGAAAGCCATTCCATAGGATGTCCACTACCAGGAGTTAAAGATTCTAAAACTCTGAGCGCACCTGTGGGAATATTTTCGCCTCTTTGTGTTAATTCCGCACGAAACTCTTCTGATTCTTCTTCGGTTGGTAATCTCTTATTGAATAGTAAAAATATTACATCTTCTTCTTCCATATCTACTAAATCTTCAACAGGATATCCAACATAGTGAACTCCATCATAAGGATCAACGAAAGAAGTCTGGCAAGTACCTACAGGGACTCCTCTTAGCCCTGAATCTAGATTCTTATCAGTAATCGAAAATAATACTTCATCATCTGTCATCTAGTACCACAAAACATTGTCCCAATATGGTCAAGTGATAATATCTCCGTCATTAAGTTTAGAAAATGACCTAATCAGATTCAGATTATTAATGATGTTTTATATGAAAATCACCCGTAATAGTGAAAGATGAGATGTTGTGAGAATATATTATGTCTAAATGGCGCGAACGTCTCAGTGATTATGATGACGAACATAGACATATGCTAGAAGGTGGCTCTATTAGTCAACTATTTTTGAGTTATTCTTTATCATTCTCACATCCAGTTTTTGTAGGTATTGCTTATGCTATTATGATAAATTTAACGTTACTATTACCAATATTTTATGATGGGAATACAGACTCCGAAGGATTTTCTAACATCTTACAGAAATGGACTAATCAAAGTTTGATAATCTTACTATTATGTGCATCTTTAGGCGCTATCTCAGCTATCATCTCATCTCTAGTTAGGTGGCCACCTGTAAGACTTGAGAGAAGGAGGAGATATCTCTATCCGTTACCCTTCATTGGATTCTTAATTACTACAATTGCAATAATTTTTTCAACTTCTGAAGAATTCAAAATTATAGGTTATTTCATCTTATTAGCTCCAGGTCCGTTATATATCCAAATTTCATATGCTCCTAGATGGAGAATGATTGAAAGAATCGACAGAGACTTAGACCCATTTGAAGGTATGAAGAAAACAATATTCCGTGAAAATAAAAATGAGGAGTTAATCGAACAAAATTATGACGAGCTAGAAAATGCCATTGAAGAACTAGATTCATGAATCCAGTGAAATATAATTAACTTGTGAAACTGCAACTAATTTATCATCCATATCATATATTTCCGCCTCTGCTAAACTTAAGTTACGCCCTGCCTTAACGACTTTAGCCACGCATCTAACATCCGTCTTGCAAGGCCGTAAAAATCGGATATTGAAGTCTGTAGTTGCGACTTTACGCTCTGAACCAATTTTTGTCAAAATTGACCAACACGTAATACTATCTGCAATAGTCGCAAGAATTCCTCCATGGAATGTTTCAAAAATTCCATCCCACATAGTATCTCTAGGAATAAAAGCCTCACATTCACCTTCATCCAGCCTTAAGATCTGCATTTTCAAAGTTTCAGTAATTGGAACTGATTTAATCCTTTCCAACATTGAATCAATTTCCTCTTTCCCTAAAGTTGATGTTCTAACCATTATATCACCTTATATTAATTTGAGTAGAGGACCTATTCTCTCTAATATTCTAAGTACATTATCTAAATCATCACGACCTAGCCCTGCGGACATTTGTGTTCTGACTCTAGCCTTATCCCTAGCAACCATTGGAAAAACTATAGATCCTGCCATGATATTATTTTTACTAAGTTCTTCCGATAATTGTTTTGCTACAAGAGATTCTCCGCACATTATAGGTATAATAGGAGTTTGAGAAGAACCCGTGTCAAAACCTAATGATTGTAATTCTTTACGGAAATAATTTGTATTTTCCCAAAGTTTTGAATGGTGTTGTGGCTCACTCATAAGTACCTCAATAGCAGCCTTTTGCGCAGCAGCAACTCCTGGTGGTTGGCTACCTGATAAAAGCCAAGATCTAGAATGATTTAATGCGTGATTTCTAACCTCTTCAGAACCTGCAAGTATTCCGCCTTGGACCCCTAATGCTTTTGAAAATGAGCCTGTTTCAAAATCAACTTTGCCTTGTAAACTGAAATGATCGACAATTCCTGCACCTTTTTCGCCTAAGACACCTTCGCCGTGGCAATCATCGACATAAACCATTGAACCATATTCTTCGGCTAACTTACTGACTTCATCTAATGGGGCTATGTCTCCATCCATTGAAAATACACCATCAGTAATGATTAATTTTCTTTCTGCATCTGAATTTGCCTTGAGTACGGCCTCCAACTCGCCCATATCGTTGTGTGAGTAAACCCCTCTACGCGCCTTTGTCAGCCTCACTCCATCAATTATTGAACCATGATTTAACTCATCACTGATTATAATATCCTCTGAGCCTCTGACTAAAGTTGGAATTAATCCTACATTAACAGTATAACCTGCAGAGTAAATTAATGAAGATTCTACTTTCTTAAATTCGGCTACTTTTTCCTCTGCTTCAAGATGTATATCCATCGTACCAGATATTGCTCTTACTGAGCCACTCCCAGTACCATACTTTCGAGTTGCAGAAATCATGGCTTCTATGACTTTTGGATGATTTGTAAGATTTAGATAATTATTTGCGGAAAGCATAATTGTTTCTTGACCATCAATGATACACCTTGCATCATTAGATGTTTCCAGAGTAGGTGGGTTCCAATCCAAGCCTTGTTTTTTAATGTCATTATAACGCAATGACATCCATGATTTATCTGCAGCCATGGACTATCCAAGAGGATTGAGTTCATTGGTGCTTCTATGAAATGATTAATAATTTTGCTAATCGACCATTTAAAGATTGGTACCCACACGGATATCTTGATGATGTCAGAAGTCAGTGTGACGATACTAGGAACTGCTCAAGACGGTGGTATACCGCAAGCTGGTTGCTCATGCCGAAGATGTCAAGAGGCGCATAGAAATTTTGAATTAAGGAAATTTCCCGTATCTCTAGGAATCCTTGGAATTGATAGGACTAAGCATATTATTGAAATTACAAAAAATCTTTCAGAGCAATTAGTAATTTGGACTTCGGGAAAAAATGAGTTATTCATTCCTGAAACAGTTTCCATTACGCACCTTCATCTCGGTCATATAGAAGGGATTGGTCAATTAGGGAAACCAGTAATGGGATTAAGGGAAGTGGATGTCTATCTCAGCCGAAATAATAAACATGTTTTAGATAATAGAAGCGATATAATTTTGATGAAAGATGAGAATAATATCAAGACACATTCGAGGGAGTTTTATCATCCCTTTGAACCAAAGGAGGGGTGTGGGTTTACCCTACAGTTTATCCCTATCCCTCATAGAAGTGAATTAGGTGATAACGCGGCAATAATTATCAAAGCAAAGACGAAAAGTATCCTCTTTATGCCAGACCAAGACTCATGGGAAGACACATTGGAGTATCATTCGAAAGATAATATTAGAGATTTTTTAAAAATGTTTGATATTGATGAAGCATTAATTGATGGGACATTTTGGAGTATGGATGAGTTACCAGGAAGAGATATTTCTAAAATACCACATCCAACAATAAAAGATACTATACAACTTCTAGGTAAGAAAAGAGAAGGAGATCCAGAAATTTCATTTTTACATCTAAATCATTCAAATCCAGTTAATGATTTCGGTTCAGAGCAAAGAGAAGTTGTTGAAGAAAATGGATGGAAAATCTCTGAAATGGGAAATGTACTGAAATTATAGGATATTCTAGCGGCAATCCTCTTGAATAAACAATTGGGCGCACAATCATGCACCTATCAGGGAAAGTGTCGAGTGGTCTCGGAAGAGCGCATGTATTCATGGCTCAATCTCATTATCAAGAACAATTCAAAAAGGTTCTCAAAGTTAGTGCATGGCCAGGAACTTTGAATCTTGACATGGATAATTCAAGTCTTAAAGATTATCAAAATCTGAGAATATTATCAGGTCTTGAGAAAGGAGAGGTTACGCTAAAGGCCAATCCATTTAGAATCAAAGGTTTCGAAAGAGATGGGAAATCTTTTGGAGGTGCTACAGCTTTTCTGGCGAAAATATCTTCAGATAATCAAAATTGGATTGATTGCGCTATATTAATTCCTGATTTGACGAGACACACTGAAACTGCTGAAGTAATTTCAAGTTCATTTCTAAGAGAATCGCTACCATGTAAAGATGGAGATAAATTAGAAATCAAGCTATATTAAGAGAATTTTCCCAATCTCTTTCAATTAAAAGTCCCATTTCCAATTTAGCCATTGATAACCATCTCTTGAATCGGTATTTTTTTTCTGGTGGAATAGAAAAACCAGTAGTATCTGGTTCGCATTCTAAACCCATTCTCTCAGAATGTTGATGTTCGATTGACCAAAGTATTAGTCCATTTGAAGCAGCCCTACCAAGATCTACCGAAACATCTGGATTTTCTAATGCTGATTTGAATAAATCAAAATCTATTCTTCCAGTTGCAACTCCAGTAATTGCAGCTGCAAGTCTCCTAACCTGATTCCATAGGAAAGCCTCTGAACTTAGACAAAATCCAATAATTCTCCCATCAGATGAAAACCATGGTTTGCAAAAATCAATTGTACGGATTGGATTCTTATCCTCTTCTAGTTTACAAAAATTTGTAAAATTATGCGTACCAATAATTAATTGACAGGTATTAATGAATAAATCTTCATTGATTCCTGACGACCATTCTTCAATTAATTCTGTTCGATAAATGTATGTCCTATTTACCGCAGCCCTACTTCTTACATCAGAATCTACTTTAACTAAATCCCATGCACATAATCCCTCAGGAAATCTATTATTCAATACTTTTAGAATTGTTTTTTTTTCTACCTCTTCCCAAACTGTAATTGGAATGTCAATGCAGGCAAGATTCATCCGAACACTAACGCCCGCATCAGTTCGACTGGACATTTCTAAACATCCATCAGTCCACCAACTCACTTTCCTTAACGCATTTTCAATCGCCCTTTGAACTGTAGGAACATCAGGCTGAATCTGTGAACCATGAAAATGGCTCCCATGATATCCGAATGCGACCATTATACGGCCGCTAGTCAATCGGAATCCCCCTATTATTCCTCAGAAAGATATTCCATTGCTTCTTCAACGGAGGAGAAACCTAATCCTAGAATTGCAAATTCTATTGCAACAGGGATAAATTGTCTAGCGAATTGTTCACTACGGTCATAACCAACTTTAACATCGATAGAATCGATTAATTGTTTAGCCGCTTCATAAAGATGGAATGAAACATCAACATCTTCAATCTTCTTACCAAGCTCAATCAATTTCTTAAACTCTCTAACAGCCATAGGGACACGATCAAACTCAATTAATGCGTTTGCGAACGCGGCTTGGTATTCAGCATTATCAGGTTCTAATCCAGCAGCTTTTCTCAGGTAAGATTGTACTTTACCCTCATTAATTCTATCATTTCCTTTTTCATCGAAATTGCCATTTTCTTGGATTTCAAACATAGCTGCTTCAGCCCATCCGTGGTATCCTGCAGGATCTTTAGGATTCTCATTTACATGATTCTCGAATATTTCCATGGCACCCATGAAATCTCCTTTGGTAATGTGTTGTGCTGCAATTGTGATGACATCTTCTTCGGTCATGTGAATCCCTCTGATGTTCCCTCGATACCTTTTCATTAATAACAATGCGGAAACTTAAATTTCTATTTCAACATTATTACTATCCATCAATTCGTTAGCTAATTCATATACTGCCATCGGTTTTTTTACTCCAAATATGCATTCTGAAGGAGACATCGATAAATCTTTTTTTGCTCTTTTATAGAAAATAAACAATTTGATTGTTTGAATCACTCTTTGGAATCCTCCCCTTTCAGAACTTAATTTTGGTTTTAATTCTAAATCACCCTCAACAATTGGCAATATATTACCAAATCCCACCACTTTACCTAAGTAAGATACCTGTGTTTTAAGATTAACTAATTCATCTAATTTGAAAACTGTAATTGAATTATAAAAAAATAAAATTTTTCTCCTTATGTAAACATTATTATTAGTAATAAGATATGAATAAGAAAATTGTGAAATGACTGTGTAAAGAAGGAATATTAACGAATTAATTATTCCTAAACCCAGAAACCAAGTATCGAACCACTCGGGGACATTTAGCCCTTCTTTCCCTATTAGTAATAAAATCCAATCAATTATATTTATCATAAACCAAAAAGAGGGAATCAAACCTACGATAATTAAGAAAGCAGTTGTACGTAAATTCGATGTAGAGATATTGAGAAAATGATTAATTCGTGCAATCATTAACATTACAATGATAAATGCAAATACATCAATTAAGTCAAATAATTGATCTATTATACGTAAAAATGTATAGCCAAAACCATCTTTTCCTTCAGCATATACTGTATCTGCCACGCGGTAGAAGATGAAATGAATGGCGAAAATTATTGCAGCGAGTATATACCTAGGTAGATATGAAAAAAATGTTGGAGAACCCATCCATATAGGTGTTTCATTAGCATCAACTAGAGAAAATTTTTCCCTAGCTAAATCTTCGTCAATCAAATCTCTTGATTCAGATACAAGTTCATTCAATCAAAACACCTCTTAATGTAATAATCCCCAAGAATGCTCTGCATTACCATGTATCCAAGAATAATCTTTCTTTGTACGGAGTCCTTTCTCATCCAATATTGAAATTCTCAGTAATTCGAGAGGATATTCATTGTATGTAAGGTGGCTGACCATTCCTGCACGAGTTGGTTGATCAAATGTCCATTTAGCTCGTGAGGCGGCTCTAACTTCTAAGGAAATTTTTGTTTTTTCATTCCACAAACGAACTCTAAATTTTGGTAATTTATTGCCGTCATTATCAATTAAAATTTCTTCCCCATCTTCAGGCTCAAGCAACTCTACTTCACAATTTTTAAATTCTTCAGTACTGTCTCTTTTAGCATCATGGAAAATACCCGAACCTATTTTTGGATTTCTAAAAATATCTCTCAGTTTCCAAGGTTTATCATCCAAATTTAAACATGAGAATGAGAGATGCGGCATAAACCAATCTAAATAAGACCCGTCATCAAAATGTAACATACCCCAAAACCATGGGAGGGTTGGCGCCTGAACACTAACTTTCTGAAAGTAACCAGTGCCCTCAAATTCCTTCCCATCTATTACAATAGAGGCTTTAGTGCCCTGAATTCTCAATATATCATACCCCATATTAGAAAGGAAAACATTATTCTTATATGTCAATTTACTTGGTGGACCCCACCATGGAGTAAGTTCTGCCTTAATTGATTTAGGAGCTCCATTTTTTTGTGCCGCTTCATCACTAGTCAAGTTCAGCCAAAATTTCTTGTTCCCTTCACTTAAACCAAGAGACAAATCATCATCAACTAGCGGGATAACAGCTCCGGAACCTTCACCAGAACCTTTAGCAGGCCATAACGGATGTTTATCATCTAAAGATACCATTTTGCACTCTTTCATAATTAAAGGCTCATGCATTTCTTTACCATCATACCACCATGAACATACCATTCCCGGGACAACATGCCCATTATGTTCATCAACCCTCATCCTCGAACCTGGTTTCCACCAATGATCATTAACACGAATTGCAGGTGTCTCTTTAGAAGACCACAGGACCATTAATTGTCTAGAACGAGAGGGATTATCGGGGTCTGGAATGAATAATATTACCCACCACCACCACCAAGAAAGACGAGGCAATGATGGCATAATATCTAAACGCCATAATGATGAATAATCACCAGAAAATCTTTTTATTTCATCTTTCATAAAAAAACCTTACATTATTTCCTTTTTTCTAAAAATTAATTGTCCAATCAAAATCATACTTACGCTGAAGACGAGTATGAAAACCACGCTTATTATCAATGCGATGAATGGACTTCCAGTACCTAGAGTATGAACAGGTGGGTGCCAGAAAAAGGAAATCCCTGTTTCCAGACCGAACGCGTCCGATTTTTGTTGCAAAGTTATAGTATCACTCCATGCAATCATTACTGTAGCGTCAATAATCTGAATCGCCCAATGCGAAATAGATAACATAGTGATGCTAGAATTAGGAATGGTGATGGTAAAAAGACCCATTAAAAATTCCCATATACCGAATAGGATACAAAGATAGACCCCATATCTAGGTAGAACTAAGCCGACTGTGTTGAAAACTGAACCATATGCTGTCAAGACTAAGATTGTAGAAAGTGATATTCCCAACCAAACAGGATAATCTGAAAGTCGGATTATTGATCCTCCGGGTCCAATAATTGAAGTGATCAATGCTATTATAAAGGTTAAAATCACTATATATGACACAACAATTGCTAGATAACCTAGTAATCGATATAGAATAAACTCCCCTCTATGAATTGGTTTGGAAAGAAGATAATGTAAAGTTCCATTCTCAGATTCATCCCTTACTAATCCTAATGCCAAAAATAAGGGGAGGAATAGACCCAATATCATTACAAATGCTATTTTTCCAGTTCCTATAATGAAGGTTCTATGGCTCGATTCACCAATAAGAAGAGAATCGTCCGGATCTTCATCTACATTATCATCTGCTCGGATGCTAACCAGATTACCATTCTGATCATATGTCCACTGGACATCACAATATATTCCATTCCTATTATCATCATTAGGGCTACTTTCATCAATATAATCCTCCTTTAGGCAATCGCCATCATCATCAAATCCTTGGGAGCTAGAAATCTCTGAACCATCCCAATCAATATCATCTTCATCAATGTACATTGATTTAGGGTGCTTTTCAACAAAAAATGTCTCTGTAAGATAACCCCATTCAGTAGCCCATCCGGGTTCAACAAAGAAATCGCCTTCACCAATAAAAATCGCTCCAAACATAACATAGGTCCCATTTTCGTAAAGACAATAATTTCTACTTAACGAACCCCAGTCGAATGCTTCAAAAGGATCATCAGACAGACTCTCATCTTCACAAATGACTGGTTCCAGATTCCAATCAATCCAATTGCCGTCCCAGAAAAATGGATTCTCAGTTTCTGTATCAACCCAAGTAGGAGTAAAATAACCCCACGCAGAAAACCAAGTATGGTTACCATAATGATTTCTAGGTTGGTCATTCCAGTCAATATCTCCTTGATAGATATACTCAGTTGAACCAGGGAAATTTGATTCATCGTAATCACTAGTTCCATAGATTCTTTCCTGCCCCAATGGGTAACCATCATTATCCCAATCTTCACTATCTCCATCGTTGTCAACGGGTTCGAATTCTTCTCTAATGGAATCGATATAGAAGATAAGTAGAAGTGATATTAAAAGAACACCAACACCCAAAACAACCCAGGTAGAAATTCGATTACGTAGCTGTCGAATTGTTAGTTCAGTAATGGCTCCTGCCTTTCTATCAAGTTGAGTCCAAACAGTAGTTGATAGATTTCTACCTTGGTTGTCTATTTCTTCCATTCAATTAACCTCCAATCAAATACTCTAATAGGGAATCTAAATTATCATCGGGATTATCAATTCTTGATACCTTCACCTTAGACTCAACAATTACTCGAGGTAAAACTGAATGTGCTGCCGATAAATCATTAGTTTGTATTTCTAACTTACCTTCTTCAGGGAATCTAACCCCATAAATTGGTTCTTCACTGATAAATGCATTAGCTAATTTTCTCGGTTCTTCTGTTGTGATCATAATTCTATGAGGATGTTTATCCAATAAATCCCTAATAGCATAAATATTCCCTAGAGCCAATAATCTTCCATTGTGTAAGATTACTATTTGCTCAGTAATTCTCTCAATCTCTTCAAGAATATGGCTTGAAACTAATACTGTTTTACCTTGATTGCCTAGTTCTTTTATTACATTCATAATACTAGTTCTTGCAATAGGATCACAGCCATGTAGAGGCTCATCTAATATTATTAAATCAGGATCATGAACTAGAGCATGTGCAATCTTGACTCTCTGTCTCATTCCTTTGCTGTATTTACCAATTTCTTTATGCCGAACATCATAGAGATCAACGAATTTTAATACATGCTCCGATCTAGATTCAGCTTCTTTACGAGTCATTCCATGTAATCTAGCCAAAGTAGATACAAAATCAAGACCAGTCATCCAATCATAGAGTCGCTCTGATTCACTAACGTAACCTATTCTTCGATAAGGAGAAGTGTCTTCCCAAGGGTCGATTCCAAATAACTTAACGCTGCCTTGGCTAGGTTTAATCCTACCCATTAATAATTTGAATAAAGTAGACTTACCAGCGCCATTAGGACCTAATACTCCTGTGACTCCTCCTTCTATGGCTAGAGATACATCATTAATCCCTATCACTTGCCCATACCACTTTGAAACATTTTCAACTAGTATTGAAGGTACTTTATTTCTATCACTCATTCTCTAGTAACCTCCAGCGAACTTACTCTAGAAATTAATACAAAGATAGATACTAAATTCATTAAAATTATAGATACGATAGATAAGGACAAAGAATGAGAATAATTTAATTCTAAGCCCAACATCCACTGACCAAAATGAGCTAGGCAATCGTAAGGACTCAAGATGTATAAAATCGAAGTTTCAAACTGTAGATCTATCAACAAAGCGACTAATTTAGTTCCGTAAATAATGCTCAAAAATGCTATAGCAGAGAAAAAACGACTTTGACTAATGCTGGACAAAGCAAGTCCTATCGAAGTGTATGTAATAACCAGCACAATACCACATATCAGCCCGGCTAAGAACATAGGTAATGTGTCAATCAAAAAGCCCCAACCTTCACCTTTGAAAACTATGGCCAAAGTGTAGTAAGACATATATGAAAAGATAATTACAAACCCTAAAACTACGGCGACACTAAGATATTTCATTATTGTATAATCCACTCTAGTAACAGGTCTAGAAAAATATATTGCACTAGTCCCATTTCTTCTATCATCAGAAATCATTCCCCCAACAACTAATGCTGTTAAAAGAGGCCAATAACATAAATTTCTTGGGAAATAACCCAATACTTGCCCCCAAAGATTGCTCCTATTAATACCCCACATTTTGTCAATAAATCCATCGGGACCAGACCCAAATAGAGATGAGAAGAATAACATTGCAATAGGGGAAATTGCGCCTATGAATATCACTAAAATTGTTAGTCGAATGAAGGGATTATAATTACGATGACCTTTCGAAGTAAAAAGACCAAAAACATGATGGCGAAAAATAGCATAATTTCTAACCCATCTAGGTCCAAAATCGCCATCCCATGGACGATAATTTTGTTCAAATATTGCACCTATGGATGCCTCTCTCTTGGCAGTAATTGCAAAAAGATCTTCATCTCCTTCATCTGAACCATAAGCGGCTTCCATTCGAGTTTGACCGCCATCTAAATCTATGATTTTATCGCTAATTATTCCCACCTCCAGTGTGTTCCGAAGTCATCAAGTCAGAAGTTGTCTTTACTTCAGCCCCTAACTTATCCATAATTAGTAGGAAAATATCCTCTAAATCAGGTTCATACTCTCCCATTCTACGAATCTGTACTCCACTCTCAACCGCGCATTCTAAAATATTAGAGATTGTATCTTCTGATTCCACTTTAACTCTAATAATTCTACCTAAACGTCGAACAGATAACCCTCGAGATTCTAAAGAATCTTGCATATTAGAAGAACCCCCCCAAACAGAAATCTCTATTTCTTCATCTACTTGTCTTGCCAACTCTTCAATTCGACTATGAACCACTATTTTACCCTTATAAATCATAACAATACTGTCACAAACTTCCTGAATATCATCCATTACATGGCCGCTCATTAATACAGTCCTATTTCCTTGTTCGACTGTATTTCTTAAAGTCTGCAACATGAATTCTCTTGAGCGTTGATCAAGTCCATTTGTTGGTTCATCACAAATCAATATCTCAGGGTCGTGAATTAAAGCGCAAGCTAGTTTAGCAGCTTGTTTCATTCCAGTACTAAATGTCCCTGTTTTCCTGTATCTCTGGTCTTTAAGACCTACATATTCCAATACTTCATGAGCTCTTTGAGTTGCATGTGCTGGATTCATACCAATTAATTCTCCAGAATAACGTACTTGATCGAGAGCAGTTAATTCAGGATCTAATGAGTCATATTCTGGCATATATCCTATTTTAGAACGTATGAGGTCACCCTGCGTTGTAATATCATATCCTAAGACTTTGCCGTGACCGGATGTAGTTGTAATAAGTCCTAAAATACATTTGAAAAATGTAGATTTACCTGCTCCATTAGGGCCTAGAATTCCAATTGCACCCGATTCTAACTTGAGATTAAGTCCTTCCAAAGCGACATGAGGGCCGTACATCTTCACTAAGTCTGTGGTTTCAATGACTAACTCATTACCAGAAATATCAGTCATTAAATCACCTTCGCACTGCGAGTATCATAACTTCGTTATAATACACGTTCTTGAATTAATCCCCTACAAGACCTGATTAATTTTCTTTCTTTTTTAATGCACCATCACGGACTCTTACGGCGATACCTTTTGTCATGAATGCCATATCTCGAGCCGACGTTAAAGGGATACCATGCGCTACTAATTCTCCATTTGAATCTACAACAAGGCACGGTTGACCTGGAATTAAATGTGGGTCCGCTCCAAGAACATACCCTTGCATTACATTCCTACCCTGACCTACAAATGGGATCGCATCGTCAACAATCATTACCTTTGCAATACCTGGATGATCTATCTCCTCGCCGTCATATTCTACTCCAAAATGAATAGGAGTTGTAGGGGAGAATTCATTAATCATTCTAGCACCATTAATTGTTAGTGAAATACCACCATCATTCAGCCTGGGAGATATTATATGGACCCCTTCTGAGTATACATTGACCATTCTTTTTGTTTTCGACTTTCGCGATGTCATTTTCGAGGTCATCTTACAACCTATTGATGGAGAAAGTCCATTTAGAATCGATAATTTATCAACTATAGAACATCTGTCTATCCAATCATATATCTCTTCCTTCCCTTCTATCTCTAATTCAGTATTTGGACCCGGAGTAATTCTAATGAAAGGAAGATCAGATAAATCTAATTCTATTAGTTCATCAAAAATCTCATCTTCATCCAATGGAGAGTCCCATATGTCATCTGAACCGTCAATATGAGACCAAGGAGACACATCTTCCAAACTATAAGGAACTAGACCTATTGGCGTAGAGATAAGTATTATTGATTCAGGAATCTCTTCAAGTAATGAGATTACAGTATGTAGTGAACTCTCTCTCCAAGGTGGACAGGACCCTTCGATTATGACTACTCTCTTAGGATCAGTAAGAGAACCATTCCACCAAGAACCTGGAATTCTCCACCTAAGTGCTAGTAAAGATTTAAAATGAAGAATATGGGGTCTTTCATCTATGTCTTCTACTAGGTTTTCACCACCCTTTCTGACAGGATTGGTAGAAGAAATCATCCTTAGCGATGAGACTCCAACTGGTCCATCATCAGGTTCTTCTAGTTGGTCAAGAACCCAAAGAAATGCCTCTCTTAATTGTGCTGAAGAATGACTCCTTTCTTCCGCTAACTGCCAGATTTTACCATTCCTTATAGCTTCACGGCAGCGAGCTAATTCAGATTGGGTGACTTCTAAATTGTGCCTAGCAAGAACTTTTTCACGTTGTTTACTATCTAATGACCTGACTTCTTCAGGAGTCCAATTAAATAATTCAGAAGAACTACATGGCCATTCAGTGATTTCATCTAAACGGACTGTACCTGTGGGTGTCAATAGTCTGTTACCTCGAGCAAAAAGCGCATAGGCTGCTGAATCAAAAATATCTACACCTAATGCTATTGACATCGGGAATAGCAACGGGTGGCCACAACCAAACAGATGAACAGGCCTATTTGGAGGGAGTGTAGATTTAGCAGAAAGAAGAATACTAAATAAATCCCTATATCTTTGATTTTCCATTAGTGGAACGATTCCACCTATTGGATGAACCGTAAAACCTCCATCATTACCGTTTGCATCACCCATTAATTGCCCTGCTAGCGCCCTTAAATCCTCATGAAGACCTCCTTGAATTGGTCCATTTAATAATAAATCATTTTGCGCCACATCTAATGAAATTGAAGCTCTTTCTGCAGTGATTTCTACTGCAGACTCAATTTCCTCCCGACTCATATCAGGTCTACCAAAAACATCAAGCATTGTCCCAATATCTACACCAATATCTCTTTGAAATTTGACAATCTCCTCAACTCCAACTTCTACATCACCATAAACATATGATTGAAAAGTCCCCGAGTCAGTAACTATAACTCCGGGAAAATCAATTAATTGATGTACTCCGTTTTCTAAAGCCGAACTGCTCAAATCATCATGTTTCCAAATCACATAAGAATTAGTAATCAATCCTTCAACACGGTATTTATCCCACATTTCACGAGGTTCGATAGTCCTAATATTTGGATTCACAACGGGCAGTAACATCGGTGTATTAAGCATGCCATGATTAGTATGCAAGCGCCCTATTCTAGCCGCACCATCTTTAAGTAAAATTTCAAACTTGCCTTTGTCTTGAGGCCGGCAAGGTTCAGGATTGGGTCGTGTACTCACATCATGACTGAAGCAACTATCAGTCATCAATCCTCGCTTACGCGAGATATAACTGAAAGACTGACAACTCCTTCAATAAGTTTGATCGAAACTTGATCCCCAGTATTTACTTCTAATGTAGGATCAGATTCGAACCCATGAGCATATGGGACGTTTAGTAATGAGGCAGCAGGCAAAGTAAGAGGACATACGTCACAATTTACTATTGCCTTGGGTCCTTTGCCGGTGTAAATTAATCCCATTAATACAAATGGAGCAACTGTAGAACCAGAACCTTTTGGATAAATTAGAATTGTATCTTCTATAGCGGTTCCATCTAAGGGATGACCTTTCTCTTCGATTATGCCAGTATCTCTGTTTACATATCCCAGATATGTAATTGGGACATCAGTTACTAGAGCCTGCCCTTCGATCGACCATTCTTTTTGACTGGGTAGACTCTTACCATTTATTTCCAAACTACCGTTTCTATACGTCTTATTGGAATGCATTGGTTTGACAATAATTGAGTCTAAAGTTGGTCTCGGAGAATCTATTAAATTAGGATTAAATGCATGTTCTACACAATCCGAAATAGTTGATACACTGGTTGGCATTTTGTTTAGGCCTGAGGTCAAATAATGTTCTGCTTTGAGTGAATTAGTAAGAATATGATTATACTTATTCCTATTATATGGAGTGACTTCTGGACATGTATCTTTCAATACTAATGCCCCAGCTTCTTCCAACAAATCTACAGTCCCATCAGATTCCAGAATATCATAATTATGACCACTAGTAAATATCCAAAGACGAGAATCGGGTATAATCCCTCCATTTTCCATTTTTGAGCGAACATAGGATGCAGTAGTTCTAACCTCTCCAACACTGGCTTGAGGGCAACCAATTACTACAAGATCAACTATACCACTAGGTGACAATTCTTGATATCGTAATTGTAAATCATTTTCTGAGAATACTAGTTCTCCTTCATAGTTATCAATAGTTGGCGGAACAGTGGTATGCCCATCAGCCCAAAGCATAGGACAACCATAATTCGCAGCTGCTGCAGTCAATGCTTTTTTCATTTCAAAACTTGCATCATCAGGGAGTCCGGAAATATGCGGCATCATTCCCCAAGGTAACTTCCACTCAGGTCTTATCTGCTTACCAATCCAATCACCCAAAACACTCCAATCAGAAATATTTTCCATTGAACATTTTACAGTAACGTGAATGTTTGGTACTCGATTTTTTTCGATATGAAGACCCCATAAAGGAGCCCAACCCGTTAATGCGGTTGCCAACGCTGATAATCCCGATTCTCTATTTGTAATCAAAGAAGTATAGGAATTAGAAAAACAAACCGCATTTGATTCCGCCCAGGACCCAATTCCTTCCGCTAAATCTATTCCTCTATCATAAGGAGTGCAAGATAGTGTCGCCTCAATTCCAAGATTATTGTAAGCATCAATTATCTCAAATTGGTGCTTCAAGAAATCTGGATAATCTATACCCATTTCTTCCATTTTTTCTCTATCACAACCAGCTGAATTAAGCGTAGTAGGGATTGAAACTACCCCTCTATCATCTCCGGCTAAATCAGAAAGAAAACGACGAAGGCCGTGCCCCCCGGTGATTACACTCACTCCAGACACGTGAGAATGTTCACAACGGACGAAGTCAATCGCCCCAGCACTAGATGCAAGATCTACTACTAATCTTGCTGCTTTCTGTTTGGTTGTACCATGTTCACCCTCAAGCATTGAAATTAACTCGCTTGGCACATTCATACTCAACGGGCAGCACTGAGACTCGATAAAACATAAAGGTAAAATTATGAAAAAAATCAACTTCTCTGTCTCTGGGCCTCTATAGCGACATAACTTAATGGAGCCTGTAAATTAAAAGAAGGGACAAAACCTGACATGGGAATTCTAATAATTTCATCAGATTGTTCTAAAATTTGTTCCGGTATGCCATTTCTCTCCCCCCCTACAATTAGAACAATATTCCCAGTCATATCAATATCCCAAGGTGCTGACTCGCCGACATCTTCTACTGAGATTATCCTGAAGCCATAATCCTTAGCCATCAATATTGATTCTAAACCAGAAGTCCAGAAAACAGGTAAGAACCTATGAGCTTTCATTGAAGCACGTTTTGCTGCACTTCTTTCTTGGTTATTCAAAGAAGCATCAATAACAACTGCATCTGAACCAGAAACTTCAGCAGTTCGAATACAAAAACCGATATTTACTGGATAAGAAGCCCCGGCAAGTAGCCAAATAAGCCCTCCTTTAGATAATACTTCTTCTAATGAAGAATCAGGATTACGTCCGACTAAACATAGGATATTTGGAACACCTTCAGAATTAGAACGAGACATTCGCCAAAGATCATTTTCCGAACCATAAATGATCTTAATTCTTGATTTTTCTGCATGGACTAGTATTTCACTAATAACTGTTGATTGGACGCCTCTTTTGATTAGAATTAGATTCACATCCTCACCCTGTTCAATTGAAGATAAAACTTCAATTTCCCCACATCTCTGCATACTCATAATACACCCTCTGACTCTATTGCTTCTGAATAAGTTATAACTTTAATTGGGATTAATATCTCATTTCTTCTTAAAAATGGTAATTTAGTAGGGGGGTCATAAACTGCAAGAATATGATCACCATGAGGTTGAAAATTTTCCTTAATTAGTGATTTTTTCAATCTCTGTGCTAATTTATTTACCTTTTTAGAACCGTAAAAACCAGAAAATCTCATTACTGCAATTAATCTTTCAGGGACTTTCATGATTTCAACTAATGAGTCATTGGGCTCAGGTAATTCTGTCATGGCATATTTTGAAGGCATGGTAAATGCCATATTCATTGTTAAATTATCATTCCACATTTCCACAGGTGCGGTCATAGAAATTTTTTCATTGGATTTATTATTACCGAAAATATATCCGGCTATAATTCTAAAATTATTCGTAGGCGTTAGTCTTTCAACTATTTTTCTTGACACTCGCGCTTGAATTACTTCTCCATAAAGTCGTATTTCAAAATTCTCATGAGTACTTACTAACTCGTACTTTGGTTCTTCCAAAGTTGCTGCCATATATACTCCCAAGAAGTCTTTAGTATTCGTACTTTGTATCGCTCTACAGAGTAATTCATTAACTAATCATTCACTTAGTTTAGAATCGATACTTTTCAGTAGGTCTCTAATTTCCATAATAACATTTTCTGAACCTAAATTAGAGGCATGAGGGATTGGACTTGATACTAAAGAATCTCTCTGCTCGAGAACCAAATCACGGAATTGTTCAGAGTTCTTAACTCCTGTTAAGATAAATGGGGCTGCACCCGCGGTCTCAAATTGCATTCTAACAACGCCAAATGCGTTCAGTATTGGACCTTCATGAATTGAAACATCTGTTAATTTGTCTAGAGGTATGTTCTGCTGTTTCTTGAAAAGCCATCCCATACGCATATTTACTGAACGATCAGTTAGAGCGGCCGACATATGTTCGTACTGTTTTTGATGAATAATCCATCCAAATGGTAGCCAGAATATCATCACAGGTATTCCAATTAATGTTGAAAGGAGCGTTAAGTTAGTAGTCATCCACCAATAAATAATTATTTTCCTATCAAACTCTACTGCCATTTTGTGGCCGCTGTCAGCATATCCGATTGAAGGTTCCATATGTGGATGTAGAATATATTTATTCTTTAACCTAACGATTAAACTTGAAAATAGGAATAGGTCTCATTTTATGCGAATTCATGCGATTAAATTTCAAATATATCCTCATTACTTCTGCGAGTCTCTCATTGAGTTCTTTTTCTAGAGATGGGTTTTCAATTTCATTCATTGCCCACTCTAATTCTCCATATGTAGCCCCTATCTGCTCTTCGTCAGTCCTTCCATCATCCCAAAGTCCGTCCGTCGGAGGAGCATCTTGAATGGATTGAATTATCTGTAAAGATTTCGCTAATGAGTATACTTCTGATTTGTAAAGGTCCGCTATAGGCGATATATCTACGCCGCCATCTCCATATTTAGTGAAAAATCCTACTCCGAAGTCTTCGACCTTGTTTCCTGTACCTACAACAATACCATTGTTTGAACCGGCTAAAGCATAAAGAGTTGACATTCTAAGTCTGGCTCTAGTATTAGCCATAGATAATTCAGAGACATCATAATCGGCTAACTCAGAATGTAATGTATCATAAGTCTCTGATAAATCGATAATTTGGCTTTCGACATTATCCCATTTTGAAACCAACCAATCCATATGTTGATTTGAAAGATTATATTGAGATTTTGCTTGATTAATAGGCATATTAACTGCTATGGTCCTCAATCCTGTTTTAGCGCACAGAGTCGAAGTCACTGCAGAATCAATACCTCCAGAAACTCCAACTATTAGAGAGGAAATACTATTCTCTTTAGCATAATTCAAAATCCAATTGGATATATCATCAACTAAATTATCCCAATTCGACAAAATCACTCCCTCCTAATGGCATGAAACCCCGTATTTCTTTAGTCGCCAATAATTGTACGGCCAAGGAGTTAGGAATCCTACAATGAGCATAGGGATAACTGCAATTGGATCTAATCCTAATTGCCCCCCAGTATAAATTAAATCGGTTGTCTCCATGGAAATTTCCATCATTAGCATACCAATAAATGACATCCCAAATGCTGTCGAAAGTGCGTTTTTAAAGTCCATTTGGGCACGAACAAGAATAGCAGTTTCAAGCATGACACTGGTTATTAGGCCGTTAATTAATGGAAGTAAAAATAAGAAAATAATCCAAGCATCAAATGAAGCTGAACCGGGTGTGACTAGTTCCCAGCTAATATGGTGATGTATGCCATTTTGTTCGTAATATGCCAAGGTTCCAAACTCACCTATACTACAACCTAACAAGCACCACTTTGTATTATGTGCAGACTGTTTCCAAACAGAACCATCTTTCCAATTAAATTGTTCACCTTCTCCATTAACGGTATAGCCTGTAGCTTTGATAGTACCAGCCAATAAATCACGGGAAACTCCCATATGATCAATCGTGGCGATACCGTTCTCATGAGATACCTCTACTGAATTAACCCCCTGAATACTTTCAAGAGCACTTTTGACTCTATTTGAACAACCATCACAAGTCATTCCTCCAACATCTAAAGTGAGTGACTCTAACATCTAATTAAACGCAGTAGGTTATGCCTTTTGAAGTCGTGGTTATACTCTAATCTATTTTTTAGTATTAGTCACGTTCAAGAAAGCGTCTACTCTCGGCGTTCATATGACCGTACCCAAGGCGGCTGGAAATCTAGACCCAGTGGCTCTTGAGACTTCTCTAATTGAATTATGGAATAAAGAAAAAACATTCAATCAATCAATTGAAAATAGAAGATTAAAAGAATCTCCATTTACGTTCCTAGAAGGTCCCCCTACTGCAAATGGTAAACCAGGTATTCATCATGTTATTTCTAGACTTTACAAAGATATGGTCTGTAGATGGAAAACAATGGAAGGCCATATTGTCGAAAGAAAGGCAGGATGGGATACACACGGTTTACCAGTCGAAATTGAGGTGCAAAAACAACTTGACTTAATGTCCAATGAGGCAATAGAAAACTTTGGAATGGAAGCATTTAATCAGAAATGTAAAGAGAGTGTTTGGACTTATGAACAGGCTTGGAGAGAGATGACTGAGAGAATGGGTTTCTGGGTAGATATGGATGATCCTTATGTCACCTTACATGACGATTACATAGAATCTGCTTGGTGGTCATTGAAACAGATGTTCGACAAAGGCCTTCTTTTCAGAGGACACAAAGTACTACCTTATTGCCCTCAAACCGGCACAAGTTATTCTAGTCATGAGGTTGCTCAGGGATACAAAGAAGTTTCAGAGCCTGCTGTCTTCATAAAATTCAAGTTAAAGGATACTAATTCTTGTATTTTAGCTTGGACTACAACACCTTGGACTTTACCAGGGAATGTAGGTCTCGCTGTAGGGCCAAAAGTAACATATTGCCGTGTAAAAATTACTGCTGAACCCTCAAATTCTTGGGAAGGTAGAGGAGGAGCTGAATTAGGAGATGAACTAATTCTAGCCAAAGATCTTCTAGGAAATGTTCTAAGACATAAGATGGAAGTGTTGGAAGAATTCCCTGGTTCTGAGTTGATTGGAAAATCCTATGAGCCATTATTCCCTGGAGCAATTGATGGTACTGATTCTAATGCATGGACAGTAGTTGGAGCGGATTTTGTTACAACAAGCGATGGTACAGGAGTTGTCCATACAGCTGTAATGTATGGAGAGGATGACTATAATCTTGGAATGAAAGAAGGTTTTCCTTCACAGCATACAGTCGGAATGGATGGGAAATTTATCAAAGGCACTCATGACAAATTAGACGGTAGATATGTGAAAGAATGTGACTCAGATATTATCGATTTATTAAATTCAAGTGGTAAACTTTACCGTGAGCACATTTACACTCATGACTACCCACATTGTTGGAGGACCGATCATCCTTTACTGTACTATGCAATGGACAGTTGGTTCGTAAAAATGACTGCAGTAAAAGAGCAAATAATTCAATATAATTCAGAAGTTGAATGGGCACCTGAGTGGACTGGAACGAAAAGAATGGGAGAATGGTTGTCTAATATCAAAGACTGGGCCATTAGCCGTGAAAGATACTGGGGCACACCAATCCCTGTATGGATATGTAATGAATGTGGTAATGAACATTGTATTGGTAGTATTGAAGAAATGATATCAATGAAGACAGATGATTCACCTACACCTCCTGAATTACATCGACCCTATGTTGATGATGTCAAACTAAAATGTAGTAATGTTGATTGTTCGGGAGAGATGATTAGGGAGCCATATGTAATGGATTGTTGGTTTGATTCCGGTTGCGCATCTTTTGCCCAATGGCACTATCCATTTGAGAATAAAGAGAAATTTGAGAGTGTTTTTCCTGTAGACTATATTTGTGAAGCTGTTGATCAGACCCGTGGATGGTTCTATTCATTACTAGCTGTATCTACTACCGTTTTCGATAATGTGGCTTACAAGAGATGTCTTTCCCTAGGTCATATTTTAGATAAAGACGGTAAGAAAATGAGTAAATCAAGAGGCAATGTAGTTAATCCTTGGGACCATTTTAACAAGGAAGGCTCTGATGCAATTAGATGGTATATGATGACGCAGAGTGCACCATGGACCCCAACAAACTTTGACCCCAATGGAGTTAGGGAATCGTATGCTAAAATGTTCCTTACTCTATGGAATGTACATAAGTTCTATTCAGATTATGCATCTTTAGATAATTTTGATCCTGAAGAAAAAGATAGTTATGTAAACATAAAAGAAAGAAGTAATTTAGATAAATGGATTCTCTCGAGAATGACAACAGTTGCCGAAAATTATCATGAAAATTTCGTTTCTTGGGACTTCCATAAAGCAGGAAGAGAACTAGAAAATTTTGTCATCAATGACTTATCTAATTGGTATGTAAGAAGATCTAGAAGAAGACTTTGGAATGAAGATGAAAGTAACGATAAGAGGTCTTGTCAGCATACTCTCCATGAAGTGTTACTCACTGTCTGTAGATTAATGGCACCAGTTTCTCCGTTCATACCTGACCAAATCCATAGAGATCTAACTGGGCATTCAGTACATCTTGCAGATTGGCCAGTTGGTTCTAATTTGGTAGAGAGAAATTTGCCTCCTCAAAATTGGGTACTTGAACAAGAAATGTCATTGGTAAGAAAGTTAGCAGAGACTGGGAGAAGAGTAAGAGTAGATGCAGGTAGAAGACAGAGATTACCTTGTAAGTCAGGTTGGATTGTCGGAGGACCAGATATTTCAGATTTTCATGAAATATTGGCTGAAGAGCTGAATGTTGAGGAACTTACCACTGAAGAAGACCTTGACAGATTCCAAAGAATCGAAATCGCTCCTAATCGTAAATCGTTAGGGAAAAAATGTAGGCAAGATTTACCAGCAGTATTAGAATTGCTAGAAAATGCAGATCCAGATAATATTCTACTTGAAATTGAAGCTGAGATTTGTATCTTAGAGGGATATGATATAACAATGGAAGATATTGAATTAAGAAGAGTTGAGAAAGAAAACTTTGCCGCTGCAACTATATCTCTTGAAGAAATAGGCGATGTTTCATTGGTTTTGGATATGTCACTAAATGATGATTTAGTGTCAAAAGGGCTGGCGAGAGATATAATTAGGCACGTACAAGCAAAAAGAAAAGAGAAAAATCTTGATGTTGAGGCATTAATTAAACTTGAGATTTGGATTGATTCTAAAGAACAATTATTTGATAACGACTGGTCACACATACAGATTGAGACGAGAGCCGGAAATGCAAGTATTAATCAAGGCGATATTCCCGAAAAAATAGAATGTTTCGAAGTTGATGGCATTAGAGTAAATTTCTCTGTTAAAGAAATAAATTAATTCTAATTATTACTATATTCACTTGGAAGAAGCAGCTCAACTGCAAATAGAGGGTCGGGATCAGTTGAATCGTGATAAGCAATAAAAGAACCACCATCAGGAAGTATACCCATACTCGCAAAATCAAATCTAATGTCCGCACCAGCACCTGATGTAGAATCTAAATCTCCTTGGCCAATGAGGGTCTTTGTATCAGGAACCAATGATTCAGAAAAATCACGAACATGCCATGCAATATCAATGTCAGGCCCAGAAGAACTTTGATATCTGATATTCAAAACAAAGAGATCGTGAACCCCGCTTGAATGGAACTCCCATTCCTCAATTGCACTAGCATCACCAGAAAGGTCGTAGGTATAATTTTGCCAACTTTCGCCACCATCCCAAGACATAAGATGAGTAACCATATTTGACTCGGATATTACACAATGTAGTGCGCTGGACGAATCAAAAGAACAATATTCTGAGGGAAGTGATGACCCATTTTGGTTTGTAGCAGACCACCAATTAAGTGATGTATCTAGATAAGCATCAGTACCATCAACGAAATAATTTGGAAAGTAAAGACCACCTGATGGGACTGGGAAAGATCTCATTTCCTTGTGGGGCTTAGTAAAGTCCCATTCAACCCCTAAATCAGAAGAAATTAGATTTACCTCAATACTATCTAAATTTCCATCTCTATCAGGGAATGGAAAATAATCATAGTTTAATCCATCAGTCGATATCTGTCCCCCAACATTCTGAACTTGGTGCCAGAAATTAGAGATCACTAAACTAGCATAATCTCCGTTTCCGTAGACACCCCCATTAATTGGACCAATAACCTCAACTTGCCAAGATCTATCATAGAATGGTTCGGGTGTTCGATTAAAACACCAAGTCCATTCTTCATCTTCTGCGTCATATAGGAATGCATAGAATTGATCCGCTCCGCTAGCACTTGGATACGGGAACCACCCCATTGAAATTAAATCGCCATTAGTTGCCTGGACAATACTTCCTTCTCCAAGTCCTTCTTGACCTGGAAGAGTTGGTTTAGGTTCCATACAACCAATCTGTGAGAAGATAGTTGGTTGATATTCTTGCCAAGTATGTCCTCTATCTTCTGTCCAAGTTGGGTATTCTCCTCCAAAATTTACAATCCATCCCTCTTTTGTACCAGCAAGATAATGTTCACAACAATTTCCTCCTTCTTCATTACCGAATACTGCCCAAAAAGACTCTCCCCAAGTATCATTTGTTGAAGGTGAACCAACTATAAAGTTTCTAGCATCTTCATGAGTTAATGGATCTTCTAGATAAATCAAATTTTTATCCCAATCAATTTCTTCCTCGAAAATTTTGTCTGATGAATCAAGACAACCTGCCATGGCAGTGCTAAAAACTATCAAAACTACACATGTAGTTTCAATCACGGAGGGGATAGACACATTATTTCGGAGGTGATATGACTTATCGGTGCTTCGCTGTGGATTCTAAGATAGAAAAATAAAAATATTTTATTTCAATCTCCAGATGGGCCCACTAGGAGAGTCTTCAACAATTACTCCCATTGAGTTTAATTCACTTCTAATTTCATCTGCTCTCTCCCAATTTTTTTTCTCGCGAGCTACTTTTCTCTGATTTAATAAATCATTGACTAACTCCGATATAGCGGATTTATCGGCATTCTTCCGGTTAGCTTCCTCAAGAAGAGAATCATCATCTGGAAGAAGTCCTAGAACCTCACCGGCAAAGTCTGACAACCATGATACTGAAGCACAAATCTCTTCTTCGTCATTGGAATCAATTTTATCTCTCAAATATTTAACTACTGACTGTACTTCGACAACTGCAACCCTAGTGTTGAAGTCATCATTCATTCCATTAGAAAAATTATTGCTGGAAGAGATTAAGAAATCTGAATTTTGCCATGACTTCTTTCCGTGTAGAGAAAGACCTTCTCCATAAACTGAAATCAGTCTTTGATAATGATTTGACGAATCTTCAAGCATTACATCGTTAAATTCAACTGGTTGCCTGTAAGGTGCGTTGATTAAGCAATATCTTAATTCTAAAGGATGTACTTTAGAGATAGCATCCCTAATAGTCCAAAAATTCCCTAATGATTTACTCATTTTTTCTCCATCAACATTAATCATACCATTATGAATCCAGTATTGTACGACTGGATCATGGTTGAGGCAACATTCAGACTGAAAAATTTCAGCCTCATGATGAGGGAATATTAGATCTGAACCCCCTCCATGTATATCGAACTTTTCACCTAAAAATTCTAGAGACATTGCAGAGCACTCAATATGCCAACCTGGTCTACCTTTACCCCATGGGCTATCCCAAGATGGTTCATTTTCCTTGGCAGACTTCCACAATGCGAAGTCTCTATGATTCCTTTTTCCAGAGCCTGTTTCTGTTACTCTACCTCCTGCACCTTCCTGAACCATTTCTAGAGTTTGGCCCGTTAATTGGCCATATTTTTCAGGTGCACTATTGATTTCGAAGTAAACACCATCAGAGGACTCATATGCATTACCACTTGCTACCAAACTAGATATCATAGAAATTATTTCAGGTATAGTTTCAGTTACTCTTGGATATGCATCGGCGGGTAACACATTGAGTAAATTCATAACCTCAAAATAATCCTCAATATTTCTATTTGCCACTTCTAAGAAGTTAACTTCTTCATTATTTGCAATTGCTATGATTTTATCGTCAATATCAGTGAAGTTTGTAATATGATTAACCTTATAACCGCTCTTTCTAAACCACCTAATTATGATATCGAAAGCGATTGCTTGACGTGCATGACCAATGTGACTAGGAGAATAGGGGGTAATCCCACAAACATAAATTCCGACTTCTCCCTCTACAAGAGGTTGAAAAATTCTTTTGACTCGGGAACGAGTATCGTACAGCCGCATTGTCATCCTATCAAATGATGGTGGAGGTATTACAGTCATGAACCTCGCGCTGAATTTATGAACGCTTGATATAAACTAACATGTTCTATTCTTTCAGGATGCCACTGAACGCCTATACCAAAACTAAGTTCATCCAATTCAACAGCTTCAATTAAACCGTCATGCGTAGAAAATGCAGTAACTTTTAGTGAACCAGGGTCCTTAACTCCCTGGTGATGAGTTGAATTGACAATGATTTTACTCCCCATAATTTCCTCTAATTTAGAACCTGCTATAATTTCAACTCCGTGCTCAGTGACGTTTCCATCCCAACCTCCATGTTCTTCAAAACCATCTGTTTCAGGAAGATGTTGATACAATACCCCATTATGAATTGCACATAATAACTGGAAACCACGACAAATACAGAGCAAAGGAAGATTTTCTTTTATAGCAGATTTAATCAAAGCAATTTCTGAAATATCTTGTTCAGGATATGTTTCTAGAGTAAAGTTGCCATTTTCTTGCCCATAAATTTCTGGACTAATATCTGGACCACCAGAAATAATCAATCCATCAATTCTTTCAATAATCTCTGCACTTGACCCAGGAGGGATCAAGATTGGGATTCCTCCACATCTAACTACCATTTTGTGATATGTTGTTGGCAACACTACAGCGTCAAGTTCCCATTTAGCCCATTTAGTCGGTCTTGATGGGCAGGTAATACCAATTATTGGGCGAGAGGCAGACAAACAGATGGCGCTACGCTCCTAGATTAATAATCAAACTGTTTCACTGGCTAGAAACTTGAATCAATCTTTCAAATATTTCTACATGACCGCACATTTCAGGATGCCATTGTACTGAAACTAAAAATCTGCAGCTCTGTAATTCAACTGCTTCTATTAGTCCATCAGAGGTTCTACCTACTACATCCAAATCTCCAGCATCATACACACCCTGATGATGTCCTGAATTACCGATTACTTCTCCACCCAAGAGACCATAAATTAACGATTCAGGAATTAATTTAATTTTGTGATTAGACCATTTTCCTCCTGTTTCCCCGTGTTTCTCAAATCCTTTAGTTGTTGGAAGATGTTGCAATAATTTTCCTCCCCTGATTACACAAAGTAATTGATGACCTCTGCAAATGCATAACATTGGCATATCTCTTTCTATAGCGCCTTCAATTAGAGACTTCTCCCATTCATCTTGCTTTTCGTTAATATCAATAGTTTTTTCATGTAATTCTTCACCATAAAGTCCGGGATTAATATCCCTTCCTCCAGAAATTATCAATCCGTCTAAAACATCTAATAATTCATCAGAATCTCCACATTCGCTGATTAAAAGAGGGATTCCACCCGCTTCTTTAACTGCCTTAGAATAACTCTCTGGGACCATTATAACAGATTGTCCAAGAGTCTCATAATCTCTTAAATTCACTGAAGTAGTTATGCCAATTAATGGTTTCATACCTATTCACCAAGTGATTCTCTTAACTTTCTAGCATGTCTGAAAGATAGTATACCGCCTATCATGAAAATTATGCCTACTACCAGAAGAATCAGATGGGACGCTAATGTAAGATTACTAGCATCTTCAATTTGGAAAATTCTAAAGCCACCTAATACAGAAATTAAAGCTACTATCATTGAAGCGTGCATGTAATGATGTCTATTTGATTCATTTCTGATGGAAAGGAATCCAAGAATGATTAATGGAACGCCAAAAAATGAAGGAATAAGAGCAGTAATACTGCCTGAATCACTAGCGATATAAGAAAAGAAACCCCAAAGGATCAGGATTGAACCCGAAAGCATTGCTAAATTTGGTATTGTTAGGCCAAGGAATCTAAACTCATTACTCATGAGCTTACGAGAGTGATTAAGTTTAATATTGTAATTATCAATCATTTGTTAAACTTGCAGAAGAGTGAATCTCTTTGTCCCTGGCGACAATCTGTTCCCATAATAGTTCTGCTACATCTTTTACATCCATCTCTGAGCCTACTGTATCGAGACCGTCTTTCACCATAACTGAACAAAATGGACAGCCGATAGCAACTGTGTCACAACCTGTTGCAGCAATTTCTTCTGCACGGATTTTGTTCACTCTTTTATCTGAATCTTCCTCCATCCACATTTGAGCACCTCCAGCCCCACAACAAAATGAATCCTTTCCATGTCTTTCAATCTCCACGTCAACTCCACCTAGAACTGATCTAGGTTCATCTATAACATCTCCAATACGACCCAAGTAACAAGGATCATGGAAAGTTATGCTCTTACCTTCCTTATCAAATTCAGGGAGTTTACCTTCTTCTTGTAACTTTGCCATAATCTCGGTATGATGGAATACTTCGAGTTCATCAGCACCATAATCTGAATATTCTTTACCTAGAGTATGGAAACAATGTGGACAAGATGCTACAATTCTTTTGACGCCTAATTCTTGGAAAGTCATAATATTAGTTTCAGCCAACATTTGGAAAAGATATTCATTCCCCGCCCTCCTGGCCGGATCTCCCGAACATCCTTCTTGCATCCCTAAAATTCCTACATCTAATCCCGCTTCTTTCATCAAAGAAATTGTTGCACGTGCTACTTTTTGATTTCTTTCATCAAAACTAGCAGCGCAACCGACGAAATAAATATATTCAGCAGGCTGACCAACTTTCACATCTAAATCAGAAGCCCAGTCTGCTCTCTCGTGTGGTCCGAAACCGTAAGGATTTGAAGCGGATTCTAAATTACCCATAGCAACATTAAGTTCTTCTGGATATTCCATAGTTTCCATCATTGCATTTCTTCTTAGATCAGTCAACTTAGGGACGTGTTCAATGTAAAGTGGACAGATATCCACACATGCATTGCAAGTTGTACATGCCCAAACCGCCTCACTAGTTATTCGTGCTAGCATAGTTTCTTCGGGATTCTCACCTTTCAATAAAATAGGAGCATGCTCATTAGCATAGTCCCTAACATCGTGGATTACCTGCATAGGGTTGAGCCCTTTACCAGACTCGTAAGCAGGACAAACATCCTGACATCGTGCACATGATGTACATGACCATCCATCAATAATTTGTCTCCATGTATATTGATCGAAAGTACTAACACCAAATGAATCAATATCCAAATCTTCCAAAGGAACTGCTTTGCCACTATCATCCACGGCTAGAGGACGCATAGTTCCTAATGCATTTGTGTCATGGAAGAAAACATTTGGAATCGCCATTACTAAATGCATATGCTTAGAAACCGGAATTAATACCAAGAAGCAGCAAATTGCAAACATATGTGCCCAATAAGATGCGACTATAACACTAGAACTCAAATCTAAACTATCTGATACCCAATACCCAATAGGTTCCCAAATTGATGAAGGGTTCTCTGGAGATTCAATAATAAACGAAGTAGATGTAATAGTCAGAATTAATACAAGGATGAAATTTCCTTCTAGCTGTGGTTTCCCTTTGAGTTTTTCTGGAGTGAAAGCAACCCTTCTAATCAATGCAGCTGTAGCACCTATCAAAGCAGTCGTATAACCTAATTCCACCATACCATTCCACGGATTCTTGAATATTGAAGGGAGCAAGTTTTCAGAAAAGTAATTCGCACTAGCAAGATCAAGCATGTCGCTCCCTAACATTAGGAATCCCCAAAACATGAGTACATGCATAGTCCCTGCAACTCTATCTCGAAGAACTTTTTTTTGCCCTAACCAACCAACTAGCATTTCTTTAATTCTTAAACCCCATGAATCAAAACGATTGTCGGGGGCACCTAGCATTACTAATCTAGTTGCCTTAATAACTTGATATAGGAAAAATGATATTGACAATCCTCCCATTAAAAGAAGGATTATCCAGCCATCTATTGGCCCATATTGCATCTCTAGAGGGTGTTCCATAATCCATTTCTCCCGACTTGGCGATAAGCTAACACGCCTCGGAAGAGAAACAGTACTTTCAATTAACCGATTGATAGAACATACCCAATACTAATTTCCTATCCCCTCTACCGACAGGCTGTGTCTACTGCCTTCGCACCCGGTAAGTGTATTTTATTTGGAGAACATGCGGTTGTTTATGGACACCCTGCTGTTGCTGTTTCCATCGATTCTGGAGTTGAAATTACAATTGAAGAATCTGAGGATTGGGAAATAAATAATAGATATAATACAGATGGATTTGAAAGATTCGATCCTAACAAGCACCCACACATACAACATATCATAAAAGACCTTTTTAATTATGAAGGAAAGCCTTTGAGAATCAATGTTAAGTCAGATTTATTTTCTGGAGCAGGACTTGGATCAAGTGCTGCACTTTCGAATGCTATGGGGGCAGCACTACACCAATTTACTAAACCTAATAAAGAAATAGATTTGATTAAATTATCAAAGATAGGACATTCAGCTGAAGCTGCTACTCAAGAAGGAAGAGCTAGCCCAACTGATTCTGCAGCAAGCTCACTTGGAGGATGTGTTGTAGTTTCAGGAGAGAAAATAGATACATTGGAACATGTTTTTGACACTAGTCTTGTGACCCCTGAAGGGAAAAGAAGTTGGTCAATTCATCATGCAGAATTACATGAGAATATTAATCGATCATGGTTAGTCCTAGGTTTCACAGGACAATCTTCGCCCACAGGTAAAATGGTTTCAGGTGTTGCAGAAAGATTGAAACAAAATCCTGAACTTTATAATGAAATGGAATCAATTGAAAATATTACTATTGCAGGTCTTACTGCATTGAAAGCGGGGAATCTGGAAGCAGTTGGAATGGCAATGGATAGTTGTCATGAAAAGTTAAAAAAATTAGGAGTTAGTAGTGATTTGTTAGACCTAATGGTCTCCGCAACAAGACCACATTCATTTGGATCGAAACTTACAGGGGCGGGGGGTGGAGGATGCATGGTTGCTCTAACAGATAACCCCACTAGAGTAGCTCAAGAAATTGAATTATGTGGTGGTAAGCCATTAATCTCAAAATTCGGCTCCAGCGGAGTTCATATCAAGAAAAATGGAAATTAATTTTTAATTAATTCGTTTTAATGACAACTATTCTTTATAAAGTAAACATAAGTGCGAGCGGTATGCTTAGTGACGAAGAACGCCTAACTGTAGTGAATGTAGTTGCATCAACAAGAGTTGCGGAAGAACTAGACCTTCCGGATATCGCAATTCAATTGAATTGTGAATACGAACCTGAACAATTCCCTGGAGTCGTTTACAGAGTAGTCGACCCGAAACTTGCAATACTGATGTTCAGATCAGGAAGAGCAGTTTGTACTGGCGGTAAAAATGAACAAAATATCCATACTGGAATCGAGAGAATGACTGCTGATTTAAGAGCAGCAGGTATCGATACATGGGACTTAAAAGATGTTGAAATAGAGGTACAAAATATGGTAGCCACATATTCTCTTTTCTACCCCGAGGATTATTATGGGACCGCTCGGATGGACGATAATAATACAAGAGTTATAGATTTAGATGGTGGAGGAATTAGAGCAGCAACAGATGAAGAAGTGGAAGCTAATGATTCAAGAATTAGAGGTATCAGAGAAGGGGAACCTCTTGCAGCACTGCCGAGGAAATTGAATCTAAATAATTTAACATTCCACTTACCTTTCGACAAAGTTGAATATGAACCAGAACAATTCCCAGGACTAATATACAGATTAGATTATCCTAAAGTTGTATGCTTGATTTTCGGTAGTGGAAAGATGGTAATTACAGGTGCAAGACACAAGGACGAGATCCTCGAAGCTGTTCAGTTTATACAGGACGAACTTGCTGATTTATTGTAAAACAGTAGAGACTTAGCAATCGCGAGATTGATGAATGCCTAACCATGCGAGAGCGTTATGCGCTCTCGAGATACAGTGACTTATTCTTTAGTATTTTTACTAATATTTTCAATTTTTTCAGGTATTTATGTACCAGAAAAACATCTGCAATTAGATGATGAAAACGAAATGAAGATTGAATCAATATCAAGGAATAATAATTTGATAGATATTCCAACTTGGAAAATTGGCGATAAATGGAATTATAATGGATATCTAGATATGGTTGATTTTATTGTAGGTTCAGGTGTAAATACAGACTTACAAACATTGACAGGGACACTTGAAAGCACAGTGACTGATATTTATATCACAACAGTAGATAATAGTTCTAGTTTAGTCTACAAAGTAGAATCTGAAGGTTATTATGAAGCAAATAATATCAATTTAGATGGACAACCAGGAGATTTAGAAGTAGACATGGACACTACTTCAATAATCAGAGCATCAGACTTAGCGACCGTTTCCCAGGAAGCGATAGTCGAAATTGATTTTTGTAGAGATTTCTGGTGGACATGTATTAATATCGATGTAGGTTATCTTGAAGTTAATCAAAACTACTCACCACCATTGGAAGGATATGATTTCCCAATTTCAGTAGGAGAGTCATGGAGTCAAGATTATACGACTACTACAACTTATTCTGGTTCCAGTGATTACGTAGATATTCCTGAAAATACCGTTTCCCAGAGTACCGCAAATTATGAAGTTGTGAGTCAAGGTTTTTCCGGAGTAAGTTATGCTAGTTGTACAACTTCATACAATATTTCTAGTACAAATGTTGATGGTGAAGAAACAGGATACAAATGGTTCTGCCCTGCAATCAGAGGAGATGTGAAAATGGAGACCATAGAAAGTTTAGGATTCTCAGCAGTACATTCACTTTCTTCTTATCAGGCTGTAAGTAGACAAAAAGTCATCAATATTGATGTTGAATTTCCTTTGTCACCCATTGATTCGGAAATCTCGGCTTGGATTAATGTTAGCAACAACAATGGTAATCCTTTAGCTAATGAGCAACTACAATTTAGATACGAAATTAAAGGAGACATTCAGACAATTGCCACTGCATCCAATGGTAGCGCTCATGTTACTTTCAATACTGGAATTTATGGCGATAATTCAAACTCAGGGGATGACCTTGGAAGTCATGGAATTTTAGCGTGGATAAATAGTCAGAATCCTATAATTGGCGCAAGTACCATAACAATAGATCCAGATGTATATGAAATTGACTTATATGTGAATCAGGATGGTGTATCTGTAGAAAGAACAAGAGAAAACTCGACATTGACTTTAGATGAAAATGTAGGTTTTAATGCCATCAGAGATGATTCTATAGTATTTAGTATTCCTGTCATCAATAGAGGATTGAGAGTTTCTCCTCCAACTATTCTTCAGATAGAAGGGCCGGATGGAACTATTACGAATGCTAATATTCCCGCACTTTCAAGCCTCGAAGAAGCAAGAGTAGAGGTATCTTGGTTAGTACCTTCAAATCAGCCATTTGGTGAAACTACAACCTCATTTAATATCAACATTAATGATGGAGATTTGACGAACAATGAAGGAGATTTTACACTTTTTATAGGGTCCATTCCAGTTGCTTTACTATCATTAGCAGAGGAAATGTTGACTCTAAATGAGGTATTAATTAGCGGGACAAATTCTTATGATCCAGATGGAGGAGATTTCTATTGTACATTTTCATTGGAGAGTTTAGAGGGCGATATTGTTTCATCAGAAGAAAATGATTGTATTTACGAATATACCTGGGATGATGACGGAATTTTCACTGTCAATATGGTAGTTACTGATGGAGAAAATGATTACCATTCAGTTAGTAGCGATATTACCATCTTAAATAGAAATCCAGAGATTATTCTATTAGCAGATTCTGATACTATACCCGTTCTTTCACCGATAACATTTGAGATTACAGAAAGGATAGATCAAGATACACAAACACCTGATGCTCCTGTAGATATTATGTGGAATGCTCCATGTGAACAGGGTACAACGTTAGGAATAAAATGTACAGTTACTTTAGATCAAGAAGGACCATATACTATCCAAGTTGATGCTACAGATGATGATGGAGCAACAATCACAGAGGAATATATGATAGAAGTCACCAATATTGCACCTTATAATCCTGAATGGGAAGTGAAATTCGAAGGTAACAGACTTATTCCTAACTCATTTGGACTATACACAGTAAATGAAGGAGACCAACTTACAATTAGAGGTTGGGCACAGGATTCAGAAAATGATATGTCTTCATTGAGGCATGTATGGGCACCAGATGCTGAAGAAAAACCTGATCTAGAGATTATACAACAAAATACGGCGATAAGCCAAATTGAAGCGATATACGAAACTGACGGTCAACATATAGCCACATTCCAAGTTTTCGATGATGATGATGAAAGTACAGATTTGATGACAGTACCATTTAGAGTAAATAATGTAGAACCTACCATCAGGCCATTTTCTCAGCCCCTTCCTGTTGCTGAAGATCAAAATATAGAAATGTCGATAATAGCAGATGATACACTAAACGATTTAGATACACTAGTTCCTTGCTATGATTTAGACCCCTCAGTAAACTCAGATAATCAAGGTTCAGAAATTGATGATTGTGACATTGAATCATTTAATTTGATATATTCTTGGCCTGATTCTAATACGGCTCCTGAGAAAATAGTTTTTCATGTTACTGATAATGACGGCGCTGTAGCAAGTGTAAATATCAATATTGATGTCAGAAATAAGAAACCAAGTGTAGGAATTGGGTCACCTAGCGATTACAATCCAATATCAGGAGATTTAGTTATATTGACAGGAAATGGAACAACAGACTCATTATATGATATGGAAAATATGATCTATTCTTGGGACATGGATATTTCAAAAGATAGTGATGGAGATGGAGATAAAACTAATGATGAAGATATACTTGGAAAAATAGTAGAATGGCAATTTAATAACGAAGGTAGTATTGTTGTACAACTAACTGTAGATGATGGAGATACTACTAATTCAATGAGAATTACTATACAGGTAGAAGAAAAACCATTTACAATTACAAGTTTCATAATAAGCCCAATAGGAGTTCTAATTGTTATAGTCTTGATTTTATCTCTTGTAGCTGCACCAGTGATAATGAAGAAAAGGAAAGAAACAGAACATGATGAATACAGAGTACCTTCCAAAGGAACAATTGATGACGCATTTGATGACCCCGATTATGACCCATTTAGTGAAGATAGGAAAAAACAAAAGATCAGTAAGAAAAGAATAAAAGAGAAACAAAATAAACCTGTGATAAAGAATAATGGATTAGATAAAGATTTACTTTTAGATGATGATGAAAAAGTATCAGATAACCAGGTAGGATATATAGATTTGGAAGATAAAAATCTTGCTGTAAATGAGGTTTTGAGTGCTTCAGAGATAGAAGAACTAATTGGTGAAGAGGAATAGGATAGGTTATGGTAAACCTATTCAAACTACTTGGTTTGCCAGATCCAAAGAAGAATATAATTAATGATTCAACATCAAAAAATCAATCTTCAGCAAATCCGGGTCCTAGGTCAAGCTCTAGAGCCGATTTTCATGATTTAGGTGATCCCTTATGGTCTGAAAGAACGGAAAGATTGAAGACGCAAGCCAAGAAAAATGTAGTTTATCTGAAGCCCGATAAATATCAAAGAATTCAACTTGATGGTATTGAAAATGAAATTTCAAAAGGGAGTATGATTTTGGTAGATATAAGTTCACTATCTCATATGACCAGCCAAAAAGAAGTTTGTAAAAGAAAAGTTGAGAGTTTAGGAGAAATTAACAATATACCAGTTTTTTCTCTAAATGAAAATGATTCGCTTTTAATGATTCCAGGATTAGGTATGAGAGTAGATACAAAAAAGCATAGATTAGGGATGAAAGTACTGGAACACGAACCATGAAAAGTCAATATTAGTAATCTACTTCAAAGTTCCAGTCGTTCTTACTAGAACTAGGTCCTAGTTTGTTGAAATCGACTTGCATTAATTTCTGTATATCGTTCAATCCTGAATAATTATTAGAGGATATAACAGATTCTACTTGTAATATCGCTAGAGATGCTAGAGAACCACCGGGTAACGGATGTATTTCCATTAACTTACAGCGTAATGCAGCCATTGCCGAAGATAATATTGGCATCTCATTTTCAATAATCATTTCTTCATCGATTAAAATCCATTCAGATTCATCTGCAGGTATCTTGGACGAAGTGAGTTGAACGTTTTTTGCTGATTCAAGAGTAGCGGGAAGAATAAAAATCATACATGAAGTACCTATTCCTTGGCTTCTAAGATTTACTAGAGTATCTCTTTCTTTGCCTTCCCGACTCTTAGAGAGACTAATGGTGATTAAAGGAGGAGAATTAGAAACTACCCCTATTGACGACATTGGAGCGAGATTATGTACGCCATTGGCACTCATGGTAGCAACTAATGAGATAGGTCTAGGCATCAGTAAACACGCTAACCAATTTCGTCTTTCTTCGTGAGACATATCTTCCAAATTGAAACTTTCCCTACTTTCGGAAAGAGAAAAAAATCCATTTGGTTCTGCTCGATAATCTCCCTCTTCCAGCCATGTATCTAATTCACCAGATTCTACTTCTGATGCTGAAAATGAGGTGAATTGCCTGTAATTTTCCCAGTTAGAAATGTCTAAGGGGTCTTCATTTCTTGATTTTTTTCTTTCAATAGAAGCATCTGCATATGTCACACATCTTCGAAGGAATCGAGAAACTATCTCTCTTCTCTGTGCGATATCCATCCAAATCACTCTAAGCCTAGTTCTTTGACTAATCTATCTACATGGCCACTTGCCCTTACGTTATATCCGACAGAGATCAGAGAACCATCTGTATCGATAACAAATGTGGATCTAGAAACTCCCATATACGTCTTACCATAATTGTTTTTTTCTCTCCAAACTCCATATAACTGGTGTAATTCAGTTTCTAAATCTACAATTAAATCGAATGGTAGTTCATGTTTATCAATAAATTTCTGATGAGAGCTAGAGGAATCTTTAGATACACCAATTACTTTGTATCCTGATTTCTGAAGTCTAGAAAAATTATCCCTAAAGTCACAAGCCTGAACTGTACAACCTGGAGTACTATCTTTTGGATAGAAATAAAGTATTACTTTCTGACCAGATAATAGTGTATCAGAAAGTTTGATTTTTTCTCCATTCGTGATTTGAGCATTAAAATCTGGTGCTTTTTGACCGACTTCTAGCGTTACAGGTTCATTATTCATAATACTCGCAGATGTAATTAGATGATGAATGCTCGTATACCAGCAGCATTCAATAACAAGTATGTGTTGCTCTGAGATATGAATAAGTTAGGACTATTTTGTATAGTGTTGGGAGTAATTGGATTAATATCATTTTTAATCACAATTTTAGTAACAGGCTACATTGATCAAAGAATCCAAGATGAATGTGATTCAGATATCGGTACAATTGGACAAATCACTGGTTTAGACGAAGGAGAATGCCAAAATGCTAGAAATTTAAGTAATTCAGTTTCTAATTTACAGATACCTTCTATATTGACTGGAGTGTCATTTATAGTAATTGGAGGAATGTTAATTCGAAATAAGAATTAGCTTTTACTTTCTTTAATCAATTTTTTTGTTGAAGCCCAACTACATATCAAGCATTCGCTTAGATTATGGTTTCTTGCAGGGCAGTGCTCTCTTCCAAAAAATATAATCTGTAAATGTCTTCTAATCCACGTATCTTCTGGAAAAACCTTCTTCAAATCTTTCTCGGTAGTTTGAACATTTTTTCCATTTGATAGCCCCCATCGATAAGCTAATCGATGAATATGAGTATCAACTGCAAATGCGGGAATCCCGAAAGCCTGTGACATTACTACACTAGCAGTTTTATGTCCCACTCCTGCTAATGATTCCAGGAAATTCCAATCAGGAATTACTTCTCCACCGCCTTCTAAAATTTGTTCAGCCATTTTCTTAAGATTCTTAGCCTTGGTGGGAGCCAATCCTATCTCACGAATTATCTCATGAATTTCATCTACATTTAGTCCAGACATTTTTTCAGGATTATCAGCTCGTGAGAAAAGATAGGGTGTGACTTCATTCACTTTCTTGTCAGTAGTTTGGGCGGATAACATTACTGCAACTAGTAATGTATATGCATCTTTATGATCGAGAGGGATTGGTTGAGTGGGATATAATTCATCCAAAATTTTACCAATTTTATTCGCCTTTTCAGAGCGTTTCATTATTCCAACTCCGGTTGTTCTTTCAAACCGTAGATAAATGCTATAATAATTAAAGAAAATGGAACGCCATAACATGGACCATACATGAAATCAGAGCCATCAGGAGAACTTGTTACACCTCCTAAAATTATGTAGGATACTAGACCTAAAATCATAGCAGGAATAATTGAAACTAAAGAAAAAATCAACCCCCTTGTGACACTCATATTATTATCGAAGGGTTTCTTGATGATGAACATTATCGAACTTCAAATAGAGATTCAATTTCAGAGCCTGACTTTGTATTTAGAATATCTGAACTCTCAAGCCATCCTTTACGTGCAATTTGTACACCGTACCATACATCATTTAGTCCATTAACGTCATGAGCATCCGGGTTAATACAAATTGGTACTTTCTGTTCTTTTGCAAACTTACACAAACGCCAATCAAGATCTAGACGATAGGGGGAGGCATTAATTTCAATCGCTTTGAGATTACCTTCAGTATTCAATTCCCCCATCCTTCTAATAACGGCGTGCATATCTATTGGAATACCTTCTCTAACTTGTAATATTCTTCCAGTTGGATGACCCAAAATAGTGAATGTAGGGTCTTCTATTGCTCTAATTAACATTTCAGTGTTTTCAATTTCGTCCCTATTCCTCCAACTTCCTAGAGCATGTATACTTCCTACGACATGAGAAAAAATATTTCGAACATTTTCAGAATAGTCTAGTTTACCATCTGCTAATATATCACATTCAGAACCATGAAATAATCTGAAATCAACACCCTCATCAGACCATTTTTGATTGAGTTTAATTATTTCTTTATGCTGAGTTGGAACTATCTCTCTTGGAATACCAATGGTTCTCCCCCCAATATTCAATGTCTCAGAGTGGTCTGCGATTCCCAAATATTGCCAACCTAATGATCGAGCAGCCTGTGCCATTTCTTCTAGAGTGTTACTTCCATCTGAATAAACAGTATGGTTATGAAAAGCACCTTTGATATCCTCTGGAATAATCAAGTCAGGAAGCAACGATTTAGAAAATGAAGCAGCTTCAATTTCACCCATATCTTCTCTCATTTCAGGAGGCACCCAGTGCATATCTAAATTTTTGTAAATTTCAGATTCATCAGAGCATAGTAATGTATGCTTTGCAGCTTCCATACCAATAGATGAACCAGCTAGAGATTCAGGAAATAAACCGAACTCATTCAATCTAAGTCCTCGATTAATTGCTTCTTGACGCAACCTAATATTATGTTCCTTGGAACCAGTAAAATATGCAAGAGTAAAAGGGAATGTTTCCGGAGTAACTATTCTAACCTGAGCATCAATTGTAGCATCACTATTCCTCTCCATTAGAGTCTCTGCAAGTTTTTCATCTAAAGACCCATTACCAATTGAATCAGACAACATTTCTTGCTCTAGAATTAGACTAATTTTAGAATCACCATACCCTTTTACTTCTGCTATTCCTGGAAGACCCAGAATTTTTTGAATCACTTTCTGATGATTTTCAACCAACGAAGAGACAACAATATCCAGATCACCTATTGTCTCACGTCTTCGACGAGCGCTCCCTGCAAGTTGTGCTTTTTCAACACCCTGAATTAAAGAAATTTTTTCCTCCAAAGAATGACCGTAAAGCAATCCAACATCCATTCTTGTTCTTCCTTGATAACGTCTTAAAAGATCTATCCCCTCGAAAATTTTCTTTTGACTTTTCTTGCCGAAACCGGGAAGAGATGAAATATGATCTAATTCACATGCTTTCTTTAGTAATTCAATCGAATCAATACCTAATGAATCATATAATGACTTTACCTTTTTTGGACCTAAACCTGGAATTCCAACTATCTCAATTAATCCAGGAGGTACTTTATCATATAGCGATTGCATATCTCCCCAAGTACCTTCCATTACAGATTCGGTAATGAGCCCTCCAATACCTTTTCCAATACCTTTGACTTGTAATAATCTACCTTCTGAAATAGTTGAAAATAAATCCGCCTCCATTGAGGATAGAGCCCTTGAAGCATTCTGATAGGCGCGGACTCGGAACCCATTTGCACCTGATAATTCCAAAAGAACTCCCACTTGCTCTAAAACATCGACTAATTGCGTCTTACTAAAATAGGGTGGTTCATCCCTACGAGATTTAGGTAACGACCAACCCGCTATCTTTACCATGGCTTCATGAAGGGTACATGGGTCTTGAATCATACCATCTAACATTCGGATTGATTCTCCCCAACATAAACAAATGAAGACCCTATCCTACAGTCATGGAATTGGTTTCAATTCTAGAAACAGCGTCTGTCACCATGTGTGGTATGGCTACTATTTTATGGATGGCAATTGGAACATTGGCACGTTTTGAAAGAGGAGAGGTATTGACACAAAAGATAGTTGCAGCCTTATGTATTATTTCTGCGATTATGCTTTTTATCCTACATTATTTAGGAGGAGAACTGTGGGGTTCTACCACTGTTGCGAGACCATTTGCTGTAATTGCGGTGATTGTAGCAATCTCAGGAATGATGAATATTAAGGGAAAAGATGTCCAAGGAGAATCTAATCCACATCAAATCATGAAAATGAGAGCGGCTGAGAGAGAACAATAATAACTAATTATTACTGACCAAGTTTTTCATCAATAAATGCTCTCATATAAGCAGGTAGTTCACCATTGACAAATACGACATCGTTCACATCTTCTAACTTCATTAGGGAATAATAAATTTGCATTGCAGTCATTGGTGTAGAACTACATCCAGTACAACCACCTTCTAGAGAAATCATAATTATTCCATCAGTCGTATCTACAACATTAACAACTCCGTCATGCGCATCTAGAATCGCCTGAACTGGACCTACTGAATCAAGAATTAACTGTTCGTCAACCATTTGCCTAACATCCTTCTATGTAACCGTAGTAGCCGAGGACTAATGAACCTGAGGCTCTTTCAAGTACATGATGAGTACTTCGTTGAGGGTATTAATGATTGATTTGCTAGTAGAAAGAGCTGAATTTGGGCATGGCGGAAATCAAGAAGTAATCAAGCCATTGGCTGCATTATCAGACGTTGAAGTTTTACTAGTAACTCCTCAGATGCAGTCATTTGATGCTGGGAAGAAAACGAATCAAAAATCAGAAATAAAACTAATGGAATCAGACGTACCTAATTGGGATTATGAATATGAGTTCTGGGGTGAAACAGAGGAAATATTGAAAGATAGAAATATTAAATTTAGCCGTATAGTAATGCCGATGCATGAAAATGAGAAAGAGATGGAAAATTGGATCATTGAATTAAATCTAGATGCAGTTGTTTGTTCGGGTTCTAGAAGAAATGTAAGTATCTGGGAAGAATGGATGGGCCCCACTGAAACTATGTTTAGAGCAGCAGCAAAATCGGGAACACCTACTCTAGGAATTTGTTTTGGACATCAATTACTTTGTCATTCATTAGGATCAGAAATAGAAAGAGCGGAATCATTATCCAGCGGAATCTGGACTCTAGAACTTACAACTGAAGGAAATAAGGATGTTTTACTGACGTCGCATGTTGAAAATAATGAAGAAATATCAGGTTTGTTCAGTCATCAGGATCATGTGATGTCAGTTCCAAATAACTGCACATTACTCAGTAAAACCTCTCACAATATGGTTACCGCTGTTAGAGTAAATAATGAATTAGGAGAACCAATGCCAGCATGGGGAATACAATTTCATCCTGAGGCTGCAAAGAAAAGGATTGAACGAGCATATGGTTGGGGACACATTTCCGAAGAGGAATATAAATCATTTAAAGGAGAACATGATGGTGCTGGAATATTGAGTTCTTTCGCTAAAATCGTTTTTGAAAAACTATAGTCAGTCACTAATAAGTGGGCTTTTATTAGGATTCTGATTATAAGTAAGTCTTTGGTCGCCGATTCACAAAGGTGAATACCATGTTAGAAAATATACCGTTAATTGCAGCAGCAATGGGAGTTTTAGGACTGCTAATTGCATTTATGTTATACAAAAAAGTGAATAGTGTAGAAATTGATAATGAAGTTGTGGCAGATATAACTCAAGAGATTCAAGATGGAGCTATGGCCTTTCTGAAAGCTGAATATCGAGTATTGAGTATTTTCGTTGTTGTTGTTGGTGTTCTACTAGCATGGTTGAACGATTTTGAGACTGCAATAGCATTCTTTGCTGGTGCTGTTGCTTCAGTAGCAGCAGGCTTCTCTGGAATGAGAGCAGCTACTTCAGCTAATGGAAGAACTGCTATGGCTGCCAAGAATGACGGGCAGGCCGGAGCGCTTGCAGTATCTTACAATGGTGGAGCTGTAATGGGGCTTTCAGTTGGTGGACTTGGTCTACTAGGGATTTCTCTCATTGCATTCTGGCTCAGTGCTGGAGAAACAGCAAGTGACGGTACAATGAACCCTGTTAGTGCGGCTGCTGGTTTCGGTATGGGTGCTTCTTCAATCGCTCTATTCGCCCGTGTTGGCGGAGGAATTTACACAAAGGCTGCTGACGTAGGTGCAGATCTTGTAGGTAAGGTCGAAGCAGGTATACCTGAAGATGATCCGCGAAATCCTGGTGTAATCGCAGATAACGTTGGCGACAATGTAGGCGATGTTGCTGGAATGGGAGCAGATATATTCGAATCCTTCGTAGGTTCAATTATCGCTGCAATGATAATTGCTAATGACTTTGATGTTGGCATAGCAGAGGATTATGTCCTTCTTCCAATCCTTCTCGGATTTATTGGATATACCGCATCAATCATCGGTGTATTCTCTATGACCGTACTAAAAAATGGAAAAGATCCTGCTGCCGCTCTACGAAACACCACATTCATCGCTGCGGTTCTGTTTTGGGCAGGAGGTTACCTGGCCATTAATCGAGGACTAATCGTTGTTGAGTATGGAATCATGCATTCAGTAGTACTCGGGAGTATTATTGGTATCCTGATAGGACTCGTAACTGAATATTACACAGGTATTGAACCTGTCTTTGGAATAAAAACAAAAGCGATTCCACACATCGGTGAAATGTCAAAAACAGGACCTGCTACAAACGCAATTGCAGGATTATCCGTTGGTATGATGTCTACATTCATTCCAGTTGTTCTCATTTCTCTTGGAATCCTAGGAGCAAATGAATTTGGTGGCGAGCAATTTGGATTGTACTGTATCGCAATGGCTGCAATGGGTATGCTAGGGACGGTTGGCGTTACAATGACTGTTGATGCATACGGGCCTGTTGCTGATAATGCAGGTGGAATCGCAGAGATGAGTAGTCTTGGAGATGATGTTCGTGCAATTACTGATGAACTAGACTCAATAGGAAATACAACTGCAGCGGTAGGTAAAGGATTCGCTATTGGATCAGCAGCTCTTACTGCACTTGCACTCTTCGCAGCATACACGGCAGCAATTGGGACAGATGCGGTTACTGGTGAATCCTTGCTAAATCTTGAACTTACTGAGCCAATAGTCGTCATAGGTTTGTTGATTGGTGGCGGTCTTCCGTTTGTTGTTGCAGCAATGACAATGACATCAGTAGGAAAGGCTGCAGGAGACATGGTAATTGAAATTAGAAGACAATTCAAGGAAATCCCAGGATTACTAGAAGGGAAAGAAGGTGTGAAACCAGATTCTAAGAAATGTGTCGATATTTCTACACAAGCTGCCTTAAGAGAAATGGTTGGACCTGGAGTAGTAGCAATAGCTGCACCTGTGATTGTAGGATACGTCTTAGGATGGGATGCATTAGGTGGATTGTTAGCAGGTTCATTAGTTACTGGAGTTCTAATGGCACTATTCATGGCAAATGCAGGTGGTGCTTGGGATAATGCAAAGAAAGCTATTGAGCAAGGACATATCACTGGAGCTGAAAAAGGAGATTCAGCTCATGATGCTGCTGTGATTGGAGACACAATAGGTGATCCATTCAAAGATACTTCTGGACCTTCACTGAATATTCTAATTAAGTTAATGTCGATTGTTGCAGTTGTATTGGCTGGAACAGGTAAATTAACTGAAAACGGTCTTCTTTGAAACGATTAACCGTTAGTCTCTTGACTGACTACATAGAGGGATCTGTATGGCTAGAGAAGCATCTGTTGGAGTTATGTTGGTAGTTTTACTGACATCGATGACTGGTTGTACTGCAGTAACAGACGGTATTACTGGAAACTCAAGTTCCGAAGAAATCTCAGTTCCGACTTGGGAATTAGGTGATTATTGGCTATACACATTCTCAACACCTGATTACAGTGACGACACTACGAAGTTAGTAGTTGCAACTACTGATATTGAGGAAGAAGGTACTGCATACATGCTAGCAATTTCCAGCATAGGAGAAGCAAGAAGGCATGCAGTCCTAAATCATAATCCATTCCTTGGTAGAATTACTCACGACCAATTAAGTCCATTCGAAAATGGAGAAGCAAAAGATGTCTTGGATTTTCCATTGAAAAAAAATAAAGCATGGAGTTTTAGTTTATTTGAAAATGATTGGAATGCAGTAGTCTCATCTGTGGACTCATCAATTGCCTCAATAAGAGCGACGGCTAGTGATGGTTCATCTATCGATTATATTTTTGATGGAAATATTGCATTCTTCTCATCATTTATCTGGACCGATTCTGAAGGAGTAGTGCAATTGAAGATGAAAAATGCAGATAATGGAGTAGGTCATACAGGAGACGTTTATTTCGTCAGAGGAGGAGATTTATACAGTAATAATTGGTATAATAGTGGCCCCGATGCAGAATTTGTAGATACTTTCTTTGTATCTGACCACCCAAAAGATGGGGAATGGAATGAAATGATATATTTCTTAGATGCCTCATGTGGAGGAGGCTCTACAATTACACTAACATTGAGAGATCATACATCAGTTTCTGCTCTAGAAAGGTTCTGGGGTCCCGGTGCTGAAGAAACTGGGACATTGGGCACCATTCCGTATCCAAGTCAAGAATATACTCTTACAGTTACGTTCACAGGAGATACACATCTGAGAATATTATTAGCTGGTGGAATCACTTATTCTTGGAATCTCTGATGATAGTATGTCTGGCACCTTTGTAATGATGCATGGAATGACAGGAACATCCGCTAAAATGGAACCATTAGCGAAACAACTAGTCCCTGATGGATGGGATATATTTTGTCCCGAAGCTAAAATCCCTCATCCGACGAGGGGAGGTTTTGCTTGGTGGTTACGTTCAGAAGATCCTACAGAACCGCTTGGACCAAATGCATTGTTGGAAGTAAAGAATTCTGTACTAGATGTAATTTCAGAAATTCCTGATGGACCAATTATTGTTGGTGGATTCTCCCAAGGGGCAGCTATAGCATCTGCTATGCTTGAGTACGATATCCAAAGTAGAATAAAAGGTCTAGTTTTACTTGGAACAAAAACAGTTAGGCCTGAAGAATTAAGGGAAATATTGCCATTCTTAAAGCCAAGAAAGGTTGTCTGGATGCATGGTTCTAGAGACCATCTAGTACCAATGGAACAAGGAATTGAGCATATTGAAATCTTTGAACAAGCAGATTGGGAAGTTACAAAGTTGGAACATGAAAAAGGACATATGGTTAATCTAAATCAATTAAATGAATTGAAATCTACCATTCAAAGTATGGCAGATAGTTAATTAATTCTGAAAATAATCAATTAAATGATCAGACCCACCGATAAAGATTGGTTTTTCTCCTCTCATATCAAAACAAATAGGAACTGTTCGATGTCCAGTAACACCTACTACTTCTGAACGTAAGTTATCTTCATGATCAAAGTTAATTTCAGAATATGTGAGATTCTTAGAATTTAATACATTCTTTGCTCGGTTACAGTATCCACAAATTGTTTGTGTAAATAATAGGAAATCGGTATTACATTCTTCTAAAATTTCTGAGAACCTATCCACATCTACACTTCCTGAAATTGACCTGATTTAGCATTACTAATTAACCTGAGTAATAAATATACAACCAATCTAAGATGTAGAAGGTTGTAAATCTTCATCTTTCCACCAATCTGGCCTTTCGCCAAGATCAGTATCAGGATCTTCTTCTTCCCATACTTCGCCGTCCTTAATTCTACCTTCAAGAACTCTGTCTGTTTCATCTTCGTCAATGAATATCAGCATTATTACGGTAACCATAGTTAGTATTGCACCTAGGTATATAGCCGAAGAATAATCAAAAATTGATATTAGCCTTCCAGTTAAGGTATAAGCGAATACACCAGAGAGATTGAATAATGACATATATGCAGTGAATTGTGTCCCTCCTACCTTGCTCCATGTTAGCCTCATTGTTAATGAAATAATACATATCCAAGCTATCCCAGCAATAAATGCCTGAAGAATTAGGAAGGTTGTCATGATTGTAGTATTACCCCATAGAGGTTCTAAGAACGCTAAACCCGCATTAGCAAATGCTAGAGCCAGGAAGAATACCATAGCGACTCTTCTTGTTCCATAACGATCGCCTAGAAGTCCACCAAATATCTGACCAAACATCGCTCCGAAAACAACAATCCCGCCAACAATTCCGTTATACTTTGCTTGAGACCATCCTGCTCCATTGATGAAAATATCGAATGTAATTGGCGCTACAAATATGTATAAATCTGCAAGAAGACAGAGACCGATTAGTATGAAAGCAGATCTAACCGAAAACGCTTTGACTAGATAAAAAGAGGTTCTAGCAACCGTGTTTTTGGTTCCTTCTGGTAAAATTGAGAACGGATTGGGAACCTCTGGTAAAGCAGGCTCTTCATTACCCAAATAATTCATGATAAATTTAATTGAGAACAATAATATTGCAATGGATAAACATATGTAACTAAATGGATTAGTAATTTTCCTTACATCTGCACCAAATGACCAATCAATAGTGAATACATCAATAGCAAATCCAGTAAACCAAATTGAAAGACCAATTATCGTAAAGAATGCTGTGATTGAAATTCTCGGTTCAGAAACACTGTAACCTACATTCTTAGCAGTCATGAACTCTTCTTCATCAATCCAAGGAGTTTCTGTTTCGTCGTTATCCACGACTTCATCAACAACTTCTGAATCTATAAGAATCGCGTCAACCTTTGACCACGGGAATAACATAACTCCTGGTTTTTCCCTCAAAGTAAGAGGTATCCACATGATTAGTATTAGCAGAGATAATTGTGCCAGAATAACTCCTGAAATACCTATTACACCAATAAGAACCCCTAATCCGGCCCCTCCAATAATAATTCCAAGTCTCTTAGCGGCAAACATGAATCCATTCACCTTGGCTACCTCATCAGGTTGTAGAATTTCTACTGCCAGAGCATCAGTAGCAACATCTTGTAGAGATGCAAATATATTGTGAACAAATAATACCCTGGTTACTAAATCTACTTGCTCATTAAGATCATCAACAAGAATCAAACTTCCCAGTGTCAATGCCATTCCTGCTTGTGCGAAAAGTACCCACTGCCTGCGTGGCCCATATTTCTCAATAAATATAGCATCTACAACTGGGCCCCAAATCCACTTAAATGTCCAAGGTAAAGCTACAGTTGCGAATAATATTGCTATATCTTCGACAGGAGTTCCATTATCAATTAGATAGGCAGCAAATGTAACGCTAGCAAATCCCCAAGGAAGGCCTTGGGCGAAGTACATCAGACAAAGTGTTACTACTCTACGAGTTTTATTCTCAGTTAATGCTCCACCTTTTCTCCATTCTTTTGAGGCTTTTTTAGTACCTGAGATTGCTTCAGGACCCCAAATTATTGGATTGATTTTATTCAAACTGTTTGAAGTCCAATTACCCATATCAAATGGTTCCGTAGATTCTTTTTTTGACATCCAATCTTCGCGATATGCCACCCACCCCAAAAGAGACATTACTGCAAGGAAAGGAATAATGAACAAAATCGGGCCAATTGAGGTCTTTCCTAAGTTAGCCTCTGAATCTAGCAATGAAACAAAGATTGGGAACTCGGCATAAACATCACCAGGAGAACCTCCTTCGTCAGAATAGTACATTCTGAAACTACCTGAACAATCTACTTGACCTAATGGGTCAGGGACGGCGCACGGACCATTTGTTTGGGCTGGAACAGCATAAGATACTGTAATTGTTGTTCGAGTATCTTGCGACCAACTCTGGAACGAATCACTCACTATGATATCCCAATTAGTAGTAAAATCGTTGCCATTATTAACTGAGTTAGCAGACTCTGTATGCTGAGAAACCTCTTCATCACCTCTGAAGAGTGTCAGTGTTAAATCACATTCTGCTCCACCACAATTTCCAGATTCAATATTAAATTTCATCCTAACAGATATTGTTTCATTAAGTTCAAGAATGAAGTCTTCAGAAAATCCTGTTTGTAGTTCACAAGAAAAATCTACTACTACATCTTGACCTTCAGGGAATAATATCTCTCCATAACCTTCCGATGCAGAGCCTTGCGACAGATTATCAAAATTATTCCAGCAATCATCTAAATTCTCAGAACCCCAGAAATACATGTATGGGTCATCACTGGTAGGATGATTATCGGCAGAACTAGATTGAGCCGTCGCAAACATAGACAAATAACTGAATGTAAACAGTAGAACAACTGCAATAGTTAGACTACGACGTGTGGATTGCATAAGTTATGGAATGAATAGTGACGTTTGAGTCTTCGCCCAATTTATTCACTATCATTTCATCTTAATACCAGTGCTTTCATAATCCCATTCTATTAATTGCCAACCTGATGTTGAAATTTTCTCTCTAACTTTTTTGATATGTAATGGATGGCACAAAATAGCTGCGCACCCTCCTGAACCGGCCCCTAAAGCTTTCCAAGCCATAACACTGCTATCTTCAATTAAAGGTTGAATAACAGGTAAAAAAGGAGTATTAATTGATTTATCTATGGAGTCAATTGCACTTGAAACTTCATTTAGAGACTCTACAAAAAGTTGCCTCTGATCTCTTTGAAGAGAATCTGCTAATTTTCGAGTTGTAAGACGGATTCTATGAAGTCCTTCTATTACTTCCTTATCTCCTGATTCATATCTTGACCAAACTTGATTTTGTATTTCTCCGGAATTATGAGAGATTCCAGTATAAGCGATTAAGAGATGTTTTTTAATCCATTTAACCGCAGAACGAGCAGGTTCAAATGGCATTATTTCAACATTTTCACCGTGAAACATAAATCGATTGAAACCGCCAAATGTTGCAGCCCATTGGTCCTGCCTTCCGCATTTATTTCCCGACTTAATTTCTGCTTGGTAAGCTGCTTCAGCTATTTCATCTAATGAAAGATTTTGATCTTTACCTAATAGTGCAATACGAGCTACATTTACAGAACCACTAGTTCCCAATCCTGAACCTATTGGAATATCGAAGTCATAAGTGATTTCCTTCAATTCATTAACTGTTGCTTTAACATATTTATTTATTGTAAAATTGATTACTTCTCCACCAAAGTCCGTACAATAAGGATTGACATCAGTCCAACCACCAGATAGATCTACTCGGACTGGAACCATGACATCAAATTGACCACCCATAGGTACTCCGAGTGTTATCTACATGAGAACCCTCCGCCGCAGATAAATCATTTAACCGAAAATAACCCATATGAGAAACCCCTCCGAGGCACATGACTGACGCCGTAGATGATGCGATTCGAGCTTTTTCACAAGGTAAACCTGTAATGGTTTTCGACTCAGACTTTCGAGAGAAGGAAACAGACCTACTGTGGCCAGCAACTGCTGCAACTCCTGCAGTTATGAGACGTCTGAGGATTGATTGTGGAGGATTACTTTTCTTGGCGATCGGCGATGAAATAGGCCAAATGTTTGATTTACCATGGCTACAAGATTTACATACTCATCCTGAATTAGTTAATGATAATCCAGTATTATCGCACCTAATCACCAATGACTTACAATATGATACAAGATCGGCGTTTACTTTGTCAATAAATCATCGTGACACCTATACGGGAATTACTGATAGAGATAGATCACTAACTACGAAAAGATTTGGCGAATTATCAGGTTCATTATTGGAAAAATCAATTAGTGGAGAAGAAGCATATAAGGCATTGGGAAATGAGTTCCGTACACCTGGGCACATTCCTGTGTGCAGAGAATCACCGGGCGGATTGAAATCTAGGCAAGGACATACAGAGTTAGCAGTAGCTATTGCAAGACTTGCAGGCCAAGTTCCTGCAACAATAGGTGCAGAAATGCTTCAACCTGATGGAGATGGTGCACTTTCCATTGAGGATGCGAGAGCCTATGCGGCTAAACACAATATTCCAATGATAACTGGCGATGATTTACTTAATGCCTTAAACATAAATAAATAAATAGACGGAATGAATAATTGATATTGAGAGTGGAGAGCATGGTTCGAGTAATGGCAGTTGGCGTTTTTGACTTACTCCACGCAGGACACCTACATTATGTAGAACAAGCTAAATCATTAGGTGATGAACTAGTTGTTGTTGTTGCTCATGACGACACAGTCCGCAAGCAAAAACATGAACCAGTAACTAATCAAGAATTAAGAAGAAGAATGGTTGAAGGATTGAAACCTGTCGACAAAGTAATAGTAGGAAATCCTCCTAGTATACCTATTTTTGATATATTAGATTCAGTTAAGCCTGATGTTATTGCTTTGGGGTATGACCAAAAACACTCTAGAGATGCTATAAAACTTGGATTAGAAAATAATGGTTGGGGAAATGTACAAGTAATCCGTGTAGAAGGATTAGCAGACGACTTGGATGGTACTAGAAAGATAATTGCTAGAATACTCAGTTTATGGTCAGGTGAAACCGGCGGGCCCTACGAGGAAGATTGAGATGTTCACTGGAATCGTGGCTGGGACTGCTCCAATAATTAAGATTGAAGAAAAAGATTTTATTCGTACCTTTACAGTAGATTTAGATGAATATATAGATAATCTGGAAATAGGAGCTAGTGTGGCTCTAGACGGAGTTTGTATGACTGTTGTTTCAATTGAAAATAACCTAGTTAAATTCGATGCCATTGAAGAAACTCTAACACGTACCACCTTAGGGAAACTCAGTGTTGATTCGTCAGTAAATATCGAAAGATCTCTAAAGATGGGAGATGAATTGGGTGGGCATATAATATCAGGACATGTTTTAATGTCTGCAAAAATAATACAAATTAAAGATAGAGGAGAAGGAATAGATATTTTAGTTGAAAATCCATCTGATGCGAGGCATTATATTCTCGAAAAAGGATATATCTCGATAGATGGCATGTCTCTAACTATAGGGAATGTTAGTAAAGACAGTTTCGCATTACATATTATTCCTGAAACATTAAGAGTCACTACGATAGGTGGGAAAAAAGTAGGAGACTACGTGAATATAGAAATTGATTCACGTACTCAGGCCGTTGTAGATACAATTAGAAAAAGTATGGAAGTGAAATAATGAAGATTGCAGCCGTTTGTGGATCTTTCCACAAAGAAGAAATTCAAAGAATGCTAGAATATGCCAAAAATGAAGCTAATATCAATGGAGCAGAAATATCAAAGATTATTTGGGTACCAGGTTCAATGGAAGTCCCATTAGCTCTAAATCGTCTATTGGAAGATAGCGAAGTTGATGCAGCAATTGCTCTTGGAATTATTGAACGTGGTGAAACTCAACATGGCCTAGTTATGGGTCAGGCAGTTACTAGGTCTATTATTGAATTGCAAATTAAGTTTGATAAATCAATTGGGTTAGGAATAATAGGTCCTGGTGCTGAAAAACATCATATTGAACCAAGATTAGAACCACATGCAAGATCAGCGGTTGATGCGGTAATTAAAATGTCAAAATGAGTTTCATTAAATCTAACTGAAGAAAACAATAGTGCTTTCTTCGAGTTAATGTTCAAAGCATTCCTATCATTCCGAGACTCATGACTGATGAAGTGCGGAATGTGATAATCATAGGTTCTGGTCCTGCGGGGTATACAGCAGGCCTATACTCGGCCAGAGCATTATTGGAACCATTGATGTTCGCTGGGTACATGTCAGGAGGCCAACTAATGTTAACCTCAGACATAGAAAATTTCCCCGGATACCCAGAAGGTATTGGCGGTCCAGAAATGATGATTCAATTAAGAGAACAGGCAGAGAAATTTGGATTAGAAGTTCAAGATAAGAATGTAGAACGAGTAGATTTTTCTGGAAAACCATTCAAGGTTTGGGTCGAAGGAGAAGAATTTCGTTCAAAATCTGTGATTATTTGCACAGGAGCAGAATCAATTTGGCTAGGAGCAGAGGGGGAAGAAGAGCAAAAAGGTAGAGGGATAAGTACCTGTGCAACTTGTGACGGCGCATTCTTCCGCGAGCAAGAGGTACTTGTTATAGGCGGAGGAGACTCAGCAATGGAGGAAGCCACATTCTTAACCAGATTTGCCAGTAAAGTGACATTATTACATAGAAGAGACGTTTTTAAGGCATCAAAAGTAATGTATGAAAGAGCCTTAAATAATCCAAAAATTGAGATTAAGACGTTCAGAACTGTAAGAAGTTGGCTTTCGGATGAAACCGGATTAAGTGGGGCAGTCCTGGAAGATCCTAGAGATGGTAGTACAGAAGAGATATCATGCACAGGTGCATTCATTGCAATTGGACATAAACCAATTACTAATTTTTTAGAAGAACAAGTAGAAACTGATGAAGCAGGATATATCCTAGCAAAAACACATACAATGACAAGTGTGGACGGCGTGTTTGCCGCAGGAGATGTTGTAGATACTAGATATCGTCAAGCAATTACTGCTGCTGGAATGGGTTGCCAGGCAGCAATTGATGCTGAAAAATGGCTTGAAGATCAACATTGAGGGGAAAAATGTCTGAAATCACCTTAACTAATGATGAGAAAGCAAGATATGCTAGACATCTAATTTTACCACAAGTAGGAGAGTTAGGACAAAAAAAAATCAAATCTTCTTCAGTACTAGTTGTTGGAGCCGGAGGGCTAGGTTCACCAGTTCTGTTGTATTTAGCCGCAGCCGGAATTGGAAAAATTGGCATCATAGACGATGACAAAGTAGATTTGACAAACTTACAGAGACAAATTATCCATTCGACTTCATCAGTTGGAGAATTAAAGGTAGAATCTGCTAAAAGAAGGATTAATCAAATTAATCCTGAAATAAAAATCGAAATATTTGATGAGAGATTAAATATCGAAAATGCGGAAAAAATAATTCATAAATTTGACATCGTGGTAGACGGGACAGATAACTTTGCAACTAGGTATACAATTAGTGATTGTTGTGAAATTTTAGATAAGCCATGGGTTTTTGGCAGTATTCACAGATTTGAAGGACAGGTTTCAGTTTTCAATCTTAATGGGAGTCCAAATTATAGAGATTTATTCCCTAAAGCGCCTCCTCCGGAGTTGGCGCCTAATTGTGCAGAAGCCGGAGTTTTAGGTGTTTTACCAGGAATAATAGGTTCATTTCAAGCCAACGAGGTTCTGAAAATTATCCTCAGAATGGATGGGACATTAGATAGTGAATTATTATTAATCGATACCATCAGTATGAATATAAGAAAGCTCAGATATAGTGCAAATAAAGAAAGAGAAAGAGTCACTGAACTCTCCGAAGAAGCGATATCTTGTTCATTGAGTATAGAGGAGGAAGAATCATTAGATGCCTCTTATAGAGAAGAAAATATGAAGGAAATTAGTCCATTGGAATACGTTAAGAAAGTAGATAATGGATGGAAACCTTTCTTCCTAGATGTGAGGAGAGAAGCTGAAGGAAAAATTGTGACCTTACCTAACACAGATCTAAGAATCAATCATACTGAAGTTCCATCGAGACTTGATGAATTACCAAAAGATCGAGATATTGTAATTTATTGTAGAAGTGGTGCTAGGTCTGCTATTGTGGCAAATTTTCTTAAAAATTCTGGAAATTATTCTAATGAGGTATACAACCTATCTGGAGGTATACACTTGTGGGCTTCTACAGTTGACTCTAGCGTCCCCAAGTATTGATTAATTACGGTAAATATACATTTAGTACAGCTTTTAATTATGGTATTTATACAATTTCATTCTAGGCATCTTAGACAATAGTGGTATTTTACCCTAATTAAGGTATTATTAACCGTAGTTAATTGTTTTAATAAGGTAATAAATAAAATAAACCCTCCAATTAGATATACAAGATACCACAATTAAATAAAAAATACCACATTTGAACCTTTGAGAGCGATTAGTTGTAGTACTTGATTAATTTCGGAGATGTGTGAGCACAGGCAGACAAGGAATTTGGCTATGCCCTGAATGTGGCAATCATGAACCCTGGAAAACTAGGGACAGAGAAACGAATCAAATAGATCGAAAGTGCAGTAATTGTGACAAGAGAGCTAGAGTCACCCTCAATCGCTCTAATTCGGGGAAAGGCCGGAAACGAAATTATCAAATTTGGGAAAGAGAACCAACAATAGATTTCGGAAAAATAATTGAAGAAGCTAAGAAAAGGAATAATAAAACCTTGAAAAATGAAGTAATCAGATCAAAATCAGAGAAGGCTACCCAAGAGCAACTCCCTCCAATTTGGGGGTTAGACTGGGCTCCGAAGAACGCTTTATTTTTCACAAAGAAATTACCCGAGAAAAAGGTAAGGAAAGAATTACTACGCTTTGTAGCCGAAAGACATGATGGCTACCTAGAACTAATTTCAGAGGTATGGATAAGTATGCAACCATCGGCTCAATTTAATGGAGAGACATATCATAAGTTTACAAAACAGTTCTGTCAAGAGGTGTCAAAATCTTTAGATGAAAGAATTTGGAAGCCGGAATTATCCATTATTGAAGGAGAAGAAGTCATTCCAATGAGAGATACTGAGTTATACCTAAAAAGAAGAAATAAGAGGTTTATGAGAGATATCAGACTATGCCTCAGAAGAGTTGCTTACGCTTCGAGTGTTGATTTAGATACACATTTACAATGGCAAAGATGGATGACTAGAACTAGAGCTATGGATGAACATCTGAAAGATTTATTCAGTAATGGAATCAGTACACCTGATGGCGGAAAGTTCGGAGGGAAAGGTTTCAGATCAACTTGGCAAGAAGGAGTCGTTGGTTGCGCTACATCTCTAAATAGGGCGATTGATTTATCACCCGAAAATAGACATCTAGCAGATATTATTGCACCAATGATTAGAGATGTAGGTTTAGCATTAGCAGTAGGGCAAACTCCTTTGGAAATATTTGCTTCGCAAATGGGGAAGTCTGGATCATATATGGACGGAGGTAACTTAGATTCAGGCGGAAGAGATTTACACATTGGAAATTGGGAGAAGGGAGTTCTACCCCCAACAGCACCCCTCCCGATTGCTAGTGCCACGGCTACAGGCATTGCTCTTGCCGCTAAACTATTGAAAATTAATCGGTTTCATTTAGCCCCTGTTGGAGAGGGTTGTAGCAGTAATGGAGAATTTTGGGAGGCAATGAATTTAGCAGGCGCAAGAGGTTTACCAATTGCATTTATGATACAAAATAATCAAATCGCTTTAGATACATTCACAGTCGGCCAGTCAGGAGCAGAAACATTTGGCGACAAAGGTCATGCAATGGGGATACCCTCTTGGACAATTGATGGATCTGACCCACTTCAATTCCACGCATCAACAGCAGCAAGTAGAGAATACGCATTGGATGGTGGTGGACCTACTCTAATCCACGTAGAAACAATGAGAGGATGCGGACATGCTCATCACCATGATGATTTGTATCTAGGTTCTGTAACAGGAAATCCCCCCGGTTATGTTGGTCGCGAGTTATTATCATATTGGGCTGAAAAGGACCCACTACCCAATCACAGAGATTATTGTATATCAATTGGAGCAAATGAAAAACAATTAATTTCTATGGAGAAAGAAGAACAGGCTATTGTAGATGCGGCTAGAAAGGAAATGGAAGAGATGCCTTGGCCCGAAGGAAATACTGTGACAAAAGGAGTTACATCAAGACATGATGCTGAGTCTCATACCGAACAATTTGAAAGATTTGAAAAGGATTCAAGAGAAATTTTATCGGGCCCACTAAATGATGGAGATTTAGCAATTGAATTTTCTAATGCACCAAATTCCTCAACATACAGTCGCGCGATACAAAATGCGATGGTTGCATTAGCCGAAAGGCATGAAAATGATATCGTATTCATGGGAGAAGATATGGAAGTTGCTGGTGCTTTTGGGATGAATATCCCCCTCAAAGCAAAGGGACATTCTAGTAAACTTCTAGATATGCCTCTTTCTGAATCAATCATTATTAATTCAGCAACAGGTGCTGCATTAGGCGGTATGAGGCCAGTAGCCGAAATACAATTTGGCGGTTTCGCAGCATTGGCTATGAATGCCCTCGTGAATAATGCGGCACAACTAAGATGGAGATGGGGAGCAGATGTACCATTAACAATCAGAATACCTCTTGGAGCCAAAACAAGGAGTGGCCCGTTTCATGCTAATATGATTGAATCTTGGTTTATGAACGACCCAGGCTTAACAATTGTATTCCCAAGCAACCCACAAGATGCATATGACTTATTGATTGAATCTCATGAATTAAATGACCCTGTTGTATTTCTTGAACATCTCGGGCTATATGGATTAGGTGGAGGAAAAACTGGATGGGGAGACTCAATAAATCAGATTATCGATACAGAATCAGTGAAAGAGAGATTAGAAAATGAAGAGTCTTCAATTGGCAAGGCTAAAGTTATCAGAGGCGGAAAAGATTTGACAATTATTACCTGGGGAGCAATGGTCCATATAGCCCTTAAGGCAGCTAAATTAATGGCGGAAGAAGGAATAGAAATAGAAATTGTCGATCTAAGAACAATACTTCCGTTTGACTCAAAAACATGTATTCAATCAGTCATGAAAACAAAGAAAATGATAGTCCTACAAGAATCTCAATATACTGGAGGTTTGGGGCATACAATAAGTAGCAGAGTAATGGAAGAAAGTTTTTGGGATATGGAATCTCCACCTGTAGTAATAGGCGCTTTAGATACGCCAGTTCCATTTTCGCCTACATTGGAGGACCACACAATACCGACAGTAGATCTTGTATCAAGACATGCAAAAAGAATGTGTAAATAAATAAGTGATTATAATGTTGAGTTTTCTGTCAGACCTACCCGATTTAGTTTTAGTAATACTTGGTTTTATTTTCTTGATATTTGGTGGAGAAAGTGTAGTTCAGGGAGCAATTACAATTGCAAGAAAAATGAATGTTTCACCCCTATTAATTGGTTTTACAATAGTGGCAGTAGGGACGTCACTGCCAGAATTAGCAGTCACTTTGAATGCCGTTAGTAGTAATAATCAAGATCTTGTTGATTTAGCAGTCGGAGGAGTACTCGGCTCGAACGTTGCTAATGTAATGTTAGTTCTAGGAACTGCTGCTATGCTAGGAGCCTGCGATAAACCGGGAGTAGGAATTAAGAAAGACGCTATGGCAGTAATTATGGCGTCAATAATTTTACTTGTAACAGTACTAATGGGTAAAGTAACTCAAATAATTGGTATTTTTATGGTCATTGCTCTAATTAGCTATTATGTGTATTCATATAATTATTCGAAAAAATTAGGACTGGATGAAGAGTTAGAAGAAACTTGGATTGGAGAGAATATGCTGTTGGCAATGATGGTAACGATTTTAGGTGGAGCGATGATTGTCATGGGAGCAGAATTACTGATTGAAGGTTCGAAGGGAATTGCAGATTCATTTGGAATTTCAGAATCAATAGTTGGCCTTAGTGTAATTGCTTTGGGGACGTCTCTTCCTGAATTAGCAGTAACTATGGTTGCTGCTTTAAGAGGACATAAAGGTGTAGCAATTGGGAATGTATTGGGGTCAAATGTGATAAATATTCTTGGAATTTTAGGTATTTCATCCACCTATGCAGGAGAGATCATAGTATCAGAAGAGTTTGCAGGAAGAGATATATGGATAGTTATGATAACCTCTGGCTTGGTTGCTGTAATGTTGTTGAATGAACGTAAAATAACTAAATCATTGGGTATGACTATGGTCATTGGGTACCTGTCATACATGGTATTACTCTACACGTAATGAAAAATATCTGAGCAGAACGGCTAAGTCTTATTGCCGCTTGCGAGCATCATGGTTAACTTCGATTTGACTGATGAACAGCAAATGCTACAAGAATTAGCACGTGATTTTGCCAATGAAGAAATAAAACCAAATGCTGCGCAATGGGATAAAGAAAGTGTCTATCCTAAAGAAGCAATTGCTAAGGCGAATGAGCTTGGTCTGTTGACCCTAAAAATACCTGAAAAATATGGAGGAGGAGGAATGGGGTCATTTGAAGAAGTATTAGTTTTGGAAGAGTTTGGATTTGGAGACCCCGGATTTGCAACTGCGGCTGGAAGTTCAATGCTAGCATCATATCCACTAATTACTGGTGGAACTGAAGCTCAAAAAGAGAAATATCTCAGAATGGTAACTGATGGCAAGATTGCAGCCTATTGCGTAACTGAACCGGGGGCAGGAAGCGATGTACAAGCAATACAAACTGAAGCAATTAAAGATGGAGAGGAATATATCATTAACGGACAAAAAATGTGGATTACTGGTGCAGGCCATGCAGACTGGTTTTTTGTACTTGCATATACCGACAAAAATCTGGGATACAAAGGTATGAGCGGATTTATTGTTGATTCAAATCTTGAGGGCGTGGAATTGGGTAAAAAAGAAGAAAATATGGGTCAACGCTGTTCAGATACAAGATCTGTGACATTTAATGATGTTCGGGTGCCAGCAGAAAATCTAATCGGCGGAAAGGAAAATGATGGTTGGATGAATGCAATGAAAGCTTTCGATCTTTCAAGGCCGAGTATCTCATCTCATGCAGTAGGAAATGCCAGAGGAGCTATGGAAGAAGCAATCGCCTATGCTAGTGAAAGAAATGCATTCAATAAACCTATAATCAGGCATCAAGCAATCTCTTTCATGATAGCAGATATGGCAACAAAGATTGAAGCTGCTAGAATGTTAGTTTGGAAAGCCGCATTGAAATCTGATTCTGGAGAAAGTAATACTTTAGAGGCTGCACATGCAAAAAGATTTGCTGCAGATATGGCTATGGAAGTAACCACTGATGCAGTTCAAATTTTTGGAGGTTATGGGTATTCAGAAGAGTACCCAGTGGCTAGAAGAATGCGAGGAGCAAAGGTTGTACAAATATTTGAGGGTTCAAGTCAAATTCAGCGATTAATAATAAGTAGAGAAATGCTTCAAAAATGAATCTAATTATTATTCTTGTAGGAACACTAAACCGTTTCATTCAATACTTATGGAATACTCCGAACGTTTGATAATATGAGCGAAAGAGTGAATTTTGTCAGAAGAATTACTGCGGTTATGATTCTAGGATTATTGGTTGTACCATTGATAGCGTCTTCAGCATCATTGGAAGAAGATGATAGGAAAGAATCCGAACAAGAATTAAATTGGTGGGAAAATACGAATATGGACACCAATAAAGATAGAGTTCATGATGCTATTTGGATGGCTCCAGAAAGTAGCCATTATGATTACCTTGATGAAAATAATAGAATTAGCGTAATTGTAGATTTTGACCATACTCCAACGATAGAAGATGAAAGAATGCTGGAAGAAAATGTATCTTTCGAAGTCCAATTTAGATATTGGTTAATAGACAGCATAGCAGGTAAAGTAGACATAGATTTAGTCACGAAAATTGTAGAATTACCCGGAGTTGTTTTCGTGGAGTTGGATGGTAGATTAGAGATTCAAATGAATGATGTAAATGAGATTCATGATGTCACACAAGTATGGCAAGACACTGGATACACAGGAACAGGAAGTGTAGTCGCGATAATAGATACAGGAATCGATAGTGATCATGTTGGTTTAGACGATATTGACGATGACAACAGCACAAATGACCCTAAAGTAATAGCATTTTATGACCCAGTTAACACCCCTGAACTAACTAATGGTACAGAAGTGAAGGCATATGATGATCAAGGACATGGCACACACTGTGCAGGTATAACTGCAGGAACTGGTGCGCCAGATTACCAATACAAGGGTGTTGCTCCAATGGCTCAACTTGTCGGAGTTAAAGTACTTGATTCGGGTGGTTCTGGTTCTTTTGCGACCGTTATGGCAGGTATGGAATGGACTGTAGAGAAGAGACACATATTCAATATTAGAGCCGCGAGTATGAGTCTTGGTGGCCCAGGAGCTATTGAGTGGACTTCATCTGAAGAAGAATCTGTTAACAGAATGGGTAATGAAATGATGAGAGAAGGAGTTGCATTATTCATTGCTGCTGGCAATAGTGCATTAAGTGCTCAAATCGGGACTCCGGGTTCTGCTGAAGATGTGATTACTGTTGGATCACTAGATAAAAATACTGCAATAGCAGTTTATTCCAGCCAAGGCCCTACTGAAGAAGGTAGAGTGAAACCAAATATTGCTTTTGTTGGAAGTAGCGTTATGGCGCCAGATTACAATACAGGTAACGGCTACACAAGTAAATCAGGAACAAGTATGGCAACACCTGGTGCAGCGGGATTAGCGGCTTTAATGTATCAAGCGAATCCCGATTTATCTCCATTTGATATCAGAAATATTATGCAGGAAACCGCGACTTACAGAGAATGCCATTATATGCTGGCAAATGAGCCATGTGCTGAAGATAATATTCCAAAAAATAGACAAAATAATGTGTATGGACATGGACATGTTAATTCAATACCGTCAGTGATGGAGGCTGCAAACAAAGTATACGAATTATCACTTACTCTAAATGTGACATTAAATAACGAAATTGGAGAAGATAATAGAGTTCATTTAACTCAAGGAGAAGAAGTAGAATTCAATGTTGAAGGTGGAGCTACAAGAGTACAATGGAGAACATGGGATATGAGAGACAACTGGATGGATTTAGCAGATTTTGATGCCAGTAAGTTGACTTTTTCAGTCACCCATTCGTTACTTGTCGATAGGCTACAATATCTCCCAAACAACACTGTTGAAGGTAATCAAGTATTGCTTGTTAGAGCAATTACTGAAGATAGGGCATCAACAAATTTAGCTGTTGATATAAATATAATCGGGGAAGAAAAAATAGAAAAAAGCAGTAGTAGCGGATCTAGTAATATCGCACTGATAACTGGATTATTATCTGTTTTAGTAATAATTTTATTTGTTGCTCTGACTGTTACAACAATGAAATTGAAAGGATCCGGAGTATTTTCTGATGAACAAATTGAAGAAGAAATGGAAGATTGGATTGAAGATTTAGAAACTCAAATAGATAATGAAAACAGTGGTTAGTTTGAGCCAAATAGATGCAATTCTACTTACTGCTGGTGCCAGTAAAAGACTAGGAGAACCTAAAGCATTGGTGGATATTCATGGAGAATCATTGATTCAGATATTAATCAGAAAATTAAAGCAAAAAAAATTGAGAATAATTATTGTTACTCGAGCAGAATTATTTAATGAGATGGAAAAGTTAGGCGAGAAGGTAGTGATTAATACTCAGCCAGAGAGTGGCAGAACTGGGAGCATACAGTGTGGAATTAAGGAAGTTGAAAGCGAAAGATGCCTGATAGTTCCAGTGGACCGGCCAGGTTTCTCAAACACAACTATTGAAAAATTAATTAATTTGGAAAATACATCTTGTCCTAGTAAGAATGGCAAAGGTGGACACCCAGTAATTTTATCCAGAGAGGATTGTGAAAAAATTCTTTCATGCAATCCTTCAACTCCTCTCCGAGATATTATCAATCCAATAAAAATTGAAGTCGAAGATGAGTTCTTGCATCTAAACATAGATTTTCCTGAAGATTTAGAAAAATTAAGAGAAATTACTATTGAAAATGATTTATGATTTTTTCCTGACAATGAAATACAAAATCAAAAAGTATAGAGCCCCCTCAGAGGTACATGTCAGTTCATGTTTTGTCTTGGGCATTGGATGAAGTAAAGCAGGGACACAGGGTCGCCATCGCAACGATTATCTCTGCAAAAGGAAGTGTTCCTGGTAAACCTGGGGCAAAACTAGCAATTAATTCAAAAATGCAAAACTTTGGCACCGTAGGCGGTGCAGGATTAGAACTAAAAATCGAAAAAAAATTAATTCAATTGTTAAATGAAGAAAACAAAGTAAATCGGAAAAAAGGTGGATTAATAGAAACATTCTATCTTTACAAGGATGCGAAAGGAAAAGAAGGCATAGCTCTTGACAGCCTGTGTGGAGGGCAAGTGGAAGTGAGTATGGAGATTATTGAACCAATGCCTCATATTTTGATTGCAGGTGGAGGACATGTAGGAAGATGTGTCGGGCTAGTTGCCGAATCATTAGGTTGGAATTACTCTGTTTTCGACGTTAGAAAAGAATATTCTAATAATGAAAAATACCCATTATCCAATGAAAACATCTCTATGAATACTAATGATTTCCTTGAATCGGAGGATTCTGAATCTATAAAACGATTTTCAGATATTCTATTGTTAGGGCATGATTGGTCAGTAGATCAAGAATTATTGTTAGGATTCCTGAAATTACGAAAAGATGATTCAAGGCCTAGAATTGGAGCTATTGGATCAGTCTCAAAATGGAAGTCATTCAAGAAAGCGGCAATGGATGATAATGTTCGCGAAGAATGGTTCAATAATGCACGATGCCCGATTGGTATTGACATTGGTGCTGAAACACCTGAAGAAATTGGATTAGCGGTCTGTGCAGAGATTCTAGCATTAGAGAGAAAAATCACTCACACGGAGAACTGAAAAAGAAATAACGTCTCGGTTGATTGATGAAACCGCTAAGTTTGTCATTAGTCTTGGTAATGATTACGGCATCACTCAGCGGGTGTATCTCTGATGATTCTGTAGATGAAACTTTGATTGAAGACGATGATACATTCAGAAATTATTCTGTTGTAGCACCTGTAGATACTGGAATCAACGTATATCATGATCATTTTAGAACTAATGAGACTTATCCTGAATGGCTCCTAGATGGTTTGGGTGTAACAATGACATGTGATTTGACCTTTTCTGGAACTTGGCAGGAAAGATATGAGGCCGATAAAGAAACATGTTGGGATAATATTAATTCTACAGACATAGTTTATTTCCCTGGAACAAAAATTATTGGTACAACACCTGATGATAATACAGAAATACCAATTCTAGATGATCCTTCTGATGGTCATGGAACCGCAGTGACAGGAGCAGTTTTGGATGCTAATCCTGATGCCATTATATTCTTTGTTGAGGGATTCAGTGACGCTGCAGTATTAGCGGCTGCTAACCAACCATTAGTGGATATTATCAGTACTAGTTTTGGACCAATCGGTTCAATTCCTGTACCAGGGATAGAAGATGCAACTAAGATTGCAGTTGTACAAGAAAAGAAAATTCATACAGGTGCTGCAGATAATTCACCCTCGCCAGCAGTTCAAGATTCGACAGCAGGACCACCCTGGAGCATAGGTATCTCAGGATATGCAGAAGAGGGTGACGATCAGAAGGAAACTATGAGTGGTTCATATCCAGATATAGCTGCGGATTGGACTCAAGTGTTGCCAAATCATGATGATATTGATGGCTATCATGAAACCAGCGGTACATCTTTTGCAACACCAAGAACTGCGGGTCTTCTTTCGGAGGTAATCCAATACTTAAGAACTGAATCGGGAGATTTCTCTTCAGGAGCAGACCCTAATCTAAGAAGTGGTTATTTAGTGAATGGAGATGATATGAATATTTCACAAGCACAAATTAGAGATGCGCTAAATCTATCCGCCTGGTACCCATCATTCAATACTTGGGACCCCCTTTCTGGGACTACCCCTGTATCTCCAGTTGCTCCATGCACACAGATTGGTTGGGGAGTAGTAAATGAGTCTAATGTGGAGCCAATGATTAATCATTTAAATGGGAATTTATTACAACCTGACAGGCCTTCTGATGTGACACTGTGTATGGAGACCAATCAAGAAATTCGTGAAACCTATTGGAATTAAAAATTACCGAGGGGTTCAATAACAAAAGTACGTTCCACGTAGTATGCGTAAAGTGATACTTAGATGGAAAACCATCTCACTTTACGGTGCAAAAGAAATATCAGAAATTCTTAACTTATGTGAAAGGATGGAGATTCTTGGACATCTGGCAATAAATGAAAAAAGTGTTACTCAGTTAGCGGAAATCAAGTTAAAAAAAGGAAAAAGTATAGATGATTTTTCAGATTTAGAGAACTTCAAAGTAATTGAGACACATGAAGAGAATGAGGATGGAGTTTTAGTAAGTTTATTGTGTACTCATCCACTAGCAATATCTGCAATTGAATTATCAAATATACATATTCACCCTCCTTACGGCATTTCAGAAGAAAAAGGCATGGAATTGAGAATTTCTGGCTTATCAAAATCCGTAAGTAGGTTCATCAGGCTCATTAGAATGGTTTTACCTCCTGACAATATATCGGTTCAAACCTTTCAAAAGGAAGATAATGGAAGTGTTTGGGAATCAATTTTGACTGAAAGACAGATAGAAGTTTTGAAGCATGCTACTAGAAAAGGATTCTACAGCATGGATAGAAGTGTCACTTTGAAAAAACTAGCTGACGAGATGAATATGGCGAGAAGTACTTATGGTGAGCACATAAGAAGGGCAGAAGTCGAAATAATGAATAAAGTAATGAAGGATCTTGAATAAGTTGAGGATGAAAATCCGAATACTCAAATGGAGACCCCGTGTGGTATGTGTGTTCACATGAGTGCCATACGTCTACCGATGCTTCCTGGTCCTGAAAAAATACCTTGGAAAGCAACAGTTAATGGTAGAGAAATTTCTAAACATATTGAGAGCAATGCTATTCTTTTAGATGTTCTAAGAGATCAAGTAGGCACCCTTGGAGTCAAGAGAGGTTGCGACATGGGGACATGTGGTTGTTGTTCAGTATTAGTAAATGGAAAACCTAAACTTTCTTGCTTAGTATTGGCACAAGAAGTAGAGAGTAGGGACATTACTACAGTGGAGGGGTTGTCTGACGGACACCACCTACATCCTATACAAGAAATGTTTAGTGAATATGGAGGGAGTCAGTGTGGTTTTTGTACACCCGGTTTCTTGGTAGTAATCTCTTCACTATTAGAAGAAAACCCTACCCCTAATGAATTAGAAATTAAGAATGCAATAGAAGGGAATCTGTGTAGATGCACAGGATATCAACAAATCGTTGATTCGGTTAAAGCCGCTAGTGAATTATTAGTTTCTGGCAATAAAATAGAAAATACTACTACTCCGAAAAGTAATCCGAATCCGGGATTTGAAAATTGAGGAATTATAATGTCTGATGAGGAAAAGGATGAGATGGTTGGTTACCGTCAACAACCAGGAAAAATTTCTTTCTCTAGACCGGGTTCAGGAGGTAAAAACTCTTTCAGTGAACCTAGAGATGAAAAAATGATTCCTGAAAGTCAAGGAGGGATGAAGAAACAACCTTGGGGAAACCATAGACATGATAATTTGATTACAGGAAGAGTCGTTGGCAAACCTACATCTTTAGTTGATAGTAATTGGAAAGTTACAGGAAGAGCAAAGTATGGCGACGACATTAGATTACCAAATGAGCTAATCGGTAAAATTGTAAGATCACCGTACCATTATGCAAGAATTTTATCTATAGACTTGTCAGATGCATTAAATTTACCAGGAGTCGTTTCCATTGCCACGGGAGATGATGCAAAAAATAAATTTGGAGTCCTTCCTGTAACAAAAGATGAACATGCTATGGCAGTTGATAGAGTTAGGCACATTGGAGACCTAATCGCATGTGTTGCAGCAGAGGATGAAGCTACTGCTCTAGAAGCTGTTAGATTGATTAATATTGAATATGAAATTCTAGACTCAATTCATGACATGAAAGATGGATTGAAAGATTCAGAGGTTCCTATTCATGATAGAGGAGAATATCATATCGGCGAGGCAAATATACAGAAAAGAGTATTTCAAGAATTTGGACATATTAAATCGATGAAGAAAAATGCTATAGCCAGTCATAAAAAAAATTGGTTTTTCAATGGAGTGAATCATGCGGCCACTGAACCTCACGCTGTTGTTGCTGATTGGGATCCGTCAGGAAGGTTAACGCTTTACACACCTCAACAAGTTCCTCATTACGTACATAGGGCTTTAGCGGATGTATTAGAAATTCCGATGCATCAGATAAATGTACATCGAACCTTTGTAGGAGGAGGTTTTGGAGGAAAATCTGATCCTTTCCCACATGAAATGTGTGCATCTATACTAGCACGTAAATCTGGTAGACCTGTTAGAATTACATTTGATAGAGAGGAAGTTTATTGGATAAACAGAGGAAGACATCCCTCCCATATTGAAATGAATCTACATGCTGACGAAGAAGGTAGACTATGTGGGATTGAGACAGATGCACTAATCGATGGAGGCGCATTTGCATCTTTTGGACATGTTACTACATATTACAATGGAGTTCTACATACTGCACCTTATGAGATTGGAGCATTTCACTACACTGGAGCAAGAGTGTGGACAAACAAACCTGCCAGTGGAGCCATGAGAGGACATGGAGCTGTTAATTCAAGATGTGCAGTAGAAGTAGGTATTGACGATATTTCAGAACAATTACAAGTTGACCCTATATCTTTCAGATTAGCTAATTTATTACCACCTCACTCTGCAACAATTACTGGGTTCAGAGTTACTAGCATAGGGATGAGAGAATGTTTAGAAAGAGTGATGAAAGAATCTGGATGGAAAGATAAATTTAGAAAAATGCCTCTCGGACATGGCATCGGAATTGGTTGTGGATTCTTTATTTCAGGTAGTGGACTGCCTATACATTGGGACCCCAATAAGTTCCCACATGCAACAGTTCATTTGAAAATCGATATGGATGGCGGAGTAACTGTACATACAGGAGCAGCAGATATAGGGCAAGGGTCAGATACTGTAGTGGCCCAATCTGTTGCAGAGGTTCTAGGATTACCATTGGATATGATTAGAATAAAATCTAGGGAAACTGATACATCTCCAGTTGATTTAGGCTCTTATTCATCAAGAGTTACATTCATGAATGCAAATGCCGCGATTTCGGCTGCAATGGAAATTAGAAATGATTTATTGGACGCAACTTCTGAAATCACCAAAGCACCAATTGAAAAACTAGTTATTGGAGACAGGAGGATTTTCAGAAAAGATGATCCTGCAATTGGTGTGTCTTACCTTGAGGCATTGCACAAAGCCCAGGAAGATCGAGGAGCGTTAGTTGCCTCAGGAGCCTACAGGACACCTCCAATGGGTAGAGCACACAAAGGTGCGGCTGCAGGTTTAGCACCTGCGTATTCATTTTCGGCATATGTAGCTGAAGTGAAAGTTGATGTTGAAACTGGTCAAACAAAGGTCGAGAAAGTTTGGGCTGCTCATGATTGTGGGAAAGCGCTTAATCCACTAGCAGTCAAAGGACAAATCATAGGCTCTTGTCACATGGGTATGGGACAAGTTCTCTCAGAAGAAATGAGATATGGTAGAACTGGAAATCTAATGAATACAGATTTACTAGATTATAAGATTCCTAGTGTACATGAAATGCCACATGTAACTCCTATTATCGTGGAATCAAATGACCCCGAGGGACCATTTGGTGCAAAAGAAGCTGGAGAAGGCCCCTTATTGCCTATTTTACCAGCTGTATGTAATGCAGTTTACGATGCAATCGGAGTTAGGATGAATGAGTTACCAATTACTCCAGATAGACTATATAAAAATATAGAAAGAAAATGTCGAGATTTAAAAATTGATGACCCCGCTAATTTACCGTCCCCCAGATTAAAGTATTCAGAATTACAAGATATCCTTGAGAAAAGAGCGAGAGAACATTCAATCAGAGATAAAGAAAGAAGATTGTCATCCGAAATTGAACCCTATCACAATGGAGCTTTATTTGGTATGGACCCAACAATTCCGCCGGATGAGGTTGATGAAAGTTGGGAAGTAACTGTCATACCTTCTGAAGAATATCTAGATAATCCTAGATTGGCAGGAAGTGCATGGGTTCACACTGAAAGAAGAAAGAAGGAGGGATTAAAATGAAAATGCCTCCATTCAAACTTTATACGCCAAGTAGTGTAGAAGAAGCAATTCAAATAGCTAAGAATTTACAATCAAAGAAAGAAGATTTCGATTGGATTTCCGGTGGAACAGACCTAATTCCTAATTATAAATGGCATCTTAATCCAAAAAAGAATGTAATTTCTTTGGCAAATATTTCACAATTGACTGAACTCACGGAAACCACTATTGGTGCAATGGTTAGGTTGCAGGACTTAGCGGAATCAGATTTTACTCACCCTGTCTTAGCAAAGTCTGCTAATTCAATTGCTAGTATAATGATTAGAAGATCTGGAACAGTAGGGGGAAATATTTGCCTAGATACGAGATGTTATTGGTATAATCAAACTGAAGATTGGAGAGAAACTATAGATTGGTGTCACAAATGTGATTGCGGCACCGGAGCAGACTGTAGAGTAATTCCAAATCAGAATACATTATGTGTGGCAACATATCAAGCAGATTTAGCACCAGTTTTGATGTGTATGGAAGCTAAAGTGCACTTGATTTCGACATCTGGGAAGAGAGAAATGAATCTTATTGATTTCTTTGAATTGGATGGAATGAAGAAAAACAAACTATTACCAGGAGAGTTACTAACTCATATCACTATTCCTGAAGGAATTTCGAATTGGTCAGGAGACTACCAAAAGTTGCGTCAAAGAGAATCTTGGGATTTCCCAGAAGCGGGCGTTGCAGCGCTCTGGAAGAAAAGGGAAGGGAAATTAGAGAAATTGAGAATTGCTACCACCGGGCTAGAATCTATTCCGGGATATCATGAAGATTTAGCTATGGAATTTGTAAAGAATTGGAGTGGAGAAGAAAGTATCAAACAACTTTCAGAAAAAATTCGTAAAGCAGTAAAACCTGTTGCAAATACTTGGTATACCCCATCATATAGAAGAAAGATGGTGAAGGTATTAACAAAGAGAGCCTGTAAGGGGTTAATGAGTGAGTGATATGAACAAAGTCATCTACGTCGTCGTCAGTTTGTTTTTACTTGCGAATTTCGCTACGATTAGTTCTGCGCAAGAGCAACCCGAATTAGGGAATTGGGAATTAGGCATAAAATATATTGCAGATGATGACAGTAACCCGTTTCTTCTAAACGAAGACGGAGAAAGAGTAGTAGAGTTCTATATCCATAACACACAGATGTTTGAAATTGAAGTTAGTTTCACATATGAAATCCCTTTTGATGGAGTAGATGATGGACCTGAATCTGAAAAAATACAACCTGGAGAAAATGAAACTTTTTCTTTGTTGATAAAAGATATCGATGTTTATAATTTTGCAGCGAATACAGTTGAAGAAATGAAAATTTCTGCAAGCTTAGTTACTAGAGCTGGAGTTCAAGTCCTCATTCCTGAAAACCAAGAAGCAATGGCTGACTTAAAAATACCAACAATATTTTCAATTTCTGTAGATATCGATGATCCTGTCGGACCTATGAATGCTGGAACAGATATGATTCTCAGAGTCACTGTATCAAATAATGGCAATATAAAGGACAAAGTCGGAGAAATTGACCTATCGGATAATTGCCCTCTAATGACATTGGATAATGGACTAGACAAACTACTAATTATGGACTTGGAAAAAGATGAATCTACAAGTGCAGATTTGAAAATTACTGCTTCACAGAGTCATCCAAGGAAGAATTGTAAATTAGAAATTACAGTCCATTCTAATGGCGCGATGAATGCTGGTTCTTCAAAAATTACAGACGATGAGACATCAATAACTGTAGAACCACCTCTATCAAAGCCAACTGAAGATGAAGATGATTCAGATGAGGGGGAAAGTATAACTCAGGTAGTTGATACTAATCTTCCATCAGCAGGAATAAGTGTGATTTTGGTTTCAACCTGTCTAGCTCTATTTTATGTTAATAATAATCGGAAAAAATGTTAATAAAATCAAAAAAACGGTGAACAGAAGCAGTGCAAATAAAACATCTATTGACTAGATTAACCTAAATTTACCTGAACTAATAGCAGCAACATATAACTGCAATTCATTGCACGCTAGGACAGTTGTAAGCCTTGGCTATGTTCTACATCAGAAAATGGATTTGATTGTTTTGACTGAAGGAAAGGAAGATAGATTTGATTTCAATACTATTGTAGTTGGTTCTATTGCAATAACAGTAGTTTTACTGCTTCTTGCTCCGATGTTAATGGTGATAGGAAAAGACACCTCATATTCTGCTTATGAATCGGATAGTTTAGCGCAACTTAGTGAAATGAGATGCGACCTTGGAGATGACCTAGATCAATGTACAGATGATAGTAATGATTTAGGTTATTTTACAGCTAACACCATGTCCACTCCAATGTTAGTAAATGATTGGAAAGACCCACACAGAACTATGCTAGTTGTCGTTTCTCCTGAAAAACCAATTGATGAAACTGCAGCAGATGCAATTTATGACTTTGTTACAGAAAAAGGAGGTAAGGTGATAGTTGCTGCAGACAATACTAATGCAAATAGATTAGCATCAAAATTCGGAGTATCATATTTCGATAAGCCACTATTGGACCAAAATCAACATTGGCTAGAGTATAATGATGATGACACTGTGAAGGACCCGGTATGGCAAAATGTTTGGAGCGTGGCCTCTGTTGAGAATGATGTTAATGAAATGGAAGCAGGCGCTGCTAGAAAGGGTTGCTCAGATGTTCAGATTTCTAATAATGACCTTAGTCAAGAGTGTAGGATACCGGTCATGTTCAGATCCCCTACTGGGATAAGATTCGAACCCACTGCTGAAGATTTACCTCAAAGTAATCCAGATACTCAAAGAGAAGTCAATGTCTTAGCAACTGCTTCTTCCTCTGCTTTTATTGATATTATTGGTAACGGTGATTCCAGCGATGCAAGAAACCCTGCACCAGGTGACTTGGCTCTGATGGTTAGAATTGACTACCCAGGTATTTCTGTCTTTGATAAAGTGACAGGTAAAGGCGGTTTCAGTGATTTGGAAGAAATCGATGTTACTGGAAGTATTGTATTCGTTTCTGATGATGAAGCATTCTCAGACAGATTGTGGGACTTTGATACTGCAGCCCTTACAGGTATGAGAAGTTCATGTGAAGGAATTGTTGAGTCTAAATGTTGGATGAATGAAATTAATGATAATAACGATTGGAATGGAAACAGTGTTTACTTCCAAATGTTAGTTCACTCTATGATGGAATTTGATAATTTTCAACTATCGAGTCAAATAAGGCAAGATAATTCTAATTTCCGTATAGTTTTTGATGAAAGTAGACATGTTACTGGAACTATTTCTGCACCGTTTGTAGCAGGAATGTCAACTGTAGTTTTACTTACTTCGAATACTTTCTTGAAGTGGCTAGTAGTTCTAAACGTAGGACTACTACTACTTGTTTCAATGATGGTAATACCAGAAAAAGAAAATTGGAGACATGTTTTTGATTTAACGAGATTCAATCAGAGACCCAAAAAATTAGACCCCAGCACTTACAGACTTAGAGTCAAACAGTCATTATTCACTAAAGTTAGAGTCCACCATGACCTGACTAGAGACCAAATGGCTTCAAAACCTCCTGCAGAGGTCCAAGCAATGATTGGCGACCCTAGGCTGGTTGAACTGGCTTACAGCCAATCACGTACATACTCACCCCAAGAACTAAGGCAACTGATGGTAGCAATAAGGAAATGGGGTAAGGTAAATTAAAAATTGGAGAGAATAAAATGAATGCAACACCACCAGCAGAAAAACCAGCAGCACCGCAAGCAGACGCGGTTAGCCAGGGTTATGCAAAGAAAGCCGAAAGCGTTCGTGGATCGAAGAAGATGAGTGAAAAACTCGAAGCTGTAGGAGCTATTGCAGAAGCGATTAGCCTAGAGGTTCAGAAAGTAATTATCGGAAAGAGCCATGTAATTGACAATGTTATGGTAAATATTTTGTCGAACGGTAATCTTCTATTCGAAGATTACCCCGGACTTGCAAAGACACTGATGACCAACACCTTCGCTGATGCGCTTGGATGTGATTTCAAGCGTGTACAGTTTACACCAGATTTGCTACCAGCAGATATTACAGGAACCAATATCTATGATGCAAAGAAAGGAGAATTTAGTTTCAAACCAGGACCTATTTTCTGTAACCTTCTACTATCTGACGAAATAAATAGGGCACCTCCAAAGACACAAGCGGCATTACTTGAAGCCATGCAGGAAAAGCAGGTAACTATTGGTGTAATTACACACAAGTTACCTTCTCCGTTCCTTACAATGGCTACACAAAACCCAGTTGAGCAAGAGGGAACATATCCACTTCCTGAAGCTCAGTTAGATCGTTTCATGTTTAAGATGTCTGTAGGTTATCCTGACAGAGCAGATGAAGATGAGATTCTAAGAAGGCGTATTGAGAGAAAGAAGGACGCAGTAGAAGTTGACGTAATTACAGACCCTGCAAGAGTTGTTGCAATGCAACAAGCGATTGAGGACGTATATGTTGACCCAGCAGTAAGAATGTATATGGTTGAAATTGTTTCAAGAACTAGAGAAGACCCGCGTGTTTTAGTTGGATCTTCACCTAGAGGTTCACAGGCATTACTGAAAACAAGCCGTGCTGCAGCAGCAATGAGGGGGCGTGACTTTGTTACTCCTGATGACGTGAAAGCAGTAGCTACTTTGGCTGTATCGCACAGACTAATTCTGAAACCTGAACATCAAATTAAGGGCTTAGAAACTGATCAAGTAGTTTCAGATATTCTTAGACAAGTTCCAGTTCCAACTGTTTGATTGAGATACTGAGAATAGGAGGTTTGCTTGTGGCATGGAGTAGAAAATCGGCGATGTTTGCTTCACTAGCAATTGCTCTATACCTCCTAGGTTTGGTTTTGAGAAATCAACAGTTAGTTACCGTGGCAGTAGTACTTCTATCATTCTTGACTTGGGCCGCATTCAGAACTACCAACGCAGATGTATCATCATCAGGAAGGAGATTGGAGGACGAAAATGCCACAGGAGGAATAGCATTACAAAATCTTGTTGCATTAAGAAAATTATCCTCTGCACGTGTATTTGAAGATGGTGAGATCGATGTATCTATCAGAATCCAGAATAAATCTAATCTCTCCAAAGTTCTGGAAGTTAGAGACCGAGTTCCTGAAGTTATGAGGATTAAAAAAGGAGCAAACTATGTCCTCATGGAATTGGGACCTCAAAGAGAAACTGAAATTGCATATACAATTGAAGCTCCTCTAAGAGGTTTCTATACCATAGGACCTGTATGTATTCGTATTCAAGATACATTTGGCCTGTTCCATAATGAAAGAGAAATACATCTTTATGACGATTTCTTAGTTTTTCCAAAAATGGAAGACATAAAGGACGCATTAATCAAGAGTCGAGTCCCCAAGATTTTCACCGGCGCTGTAAATATTAGAAATCCGGGAGAAGGATCAAATTTCTATAATCTTAGAGAATATGTCCCTGGAGATGCTATGAAGAAAGTTAACTGGAAAGCTACTGCAAGATCCGGGGGGAAATTAATGGTTAATGAATTTGAAAGAGACGCCGTTAGTGACATAATCTTGTTAGTTGATAGTAGATCAGTATCTGAAACAGGGCCTGTGAGCAGAAATTCTCTTGTTTATAGTACTAGAGCCGCTGCGAGTTTGGCACAATATTTCCTTTCAAGGAGAGATTCAGTCGGAGTTGTAGTTTATGGAGATGAGATTGTTTCTGTTGATAGAGACACAGGGAAAAAACAGTTGTACGTTATACTAACTAAATTAGCAGGTGCTATGGCGAAAGGAAATACACCTCTAAAAGTGGTAACGAACAGAATTCTACCACATATTAATAGAGGGAGCCCTATTATCATATTGAGTCCTTTAGAAGATGATCCCACCATTATTGATGCAGTCAGAGATTTAAGATCTAGAAACTTCGACGTCACAATACTTTCTCCAAGTAGTTTAGAGTTTGAGTTCGATGCAAGAAGATTAGATAGAACTGGTTATGAATTACTGAAAACTGAAAGAGATATTCTAATGAGCGAACTCAGAGGATTGGGTGCTAATGTAATGGATTGGGAGCCAGATATGCTATTGAATACTGCACTTTCTGGGGCGAGAGGATTCTGAGAGGTGATTTGATGGTTGAACAAAAATCAGATACTTCTCATCTTTATGATGGAAAAACTGTAAGGTCATCAGCTCCAAGTCGAAAGAAAGCTGCTGGAAGAATGAAAGGTAGTACTGAAATTCCAAAAGATGCAATTCCAGAAGTACATGTGCCATCAGTAATAGAGTCATTTTTCGGTGGACCAATTGTTACAAAAACTAAATTCTTACCCCCTGACAGAGTTGTTCAGACATTACAGATGACTGCTGCAATTACACTAACTTTACTTTCAATTGTAACATTTACAGTGACTCCAGTTTCTGGAACAGCCTGGTTTTGGCTGAGTAATGCGATTAATCAACCAGAAATTGGAGCATTAATCCATCTATCTTTGATAGCTATAGGTTTCATCGGAGGTATGTATGGAATATTTCAAAGAGAACAACGTGCAATTTTAATTTCGTATGTAGTGCTTATATTAGTAACAATTAGATTTGCCGGAAGCAAGGTTGAATTTGGAATTGACTTACTTCCTGATGGAGAAATATCTCAAAAATTATTGTTAATATCATATGCTCTTTTCTTAGTAATGTATATTGAATTAACCAGTGGAATAATTAGATTCTCAATGCTTGATAAATCAATTAGAACTGGAGAAGTATATGTTATGAATGTTAAAAAAATAACAAGACAATATTACAGATCGCTAATGATTACACCATTAATCGCCGGATTAGTGGCCTTACTAACTCTAATGATTAACCTAATTATACCCACAATTGTTGGATTATTAGGGAGTGACGCTACTGCAACAAGATTAGCTGAAAGTGTTGAATTAACATCTGTTTACGGAGTTGCACTTGGAACTGCTGTTGTATTTATGATTGTAGCTTCTGCTTTTGCAGTTAACCTACCTGTCAGAATTGCTCAAATGAGAGAAAACAGTGGAAAATAATTATCCTAAGTAGCCACCGATGATTCCTAAATCGGAGATTACCAGTATAGCTACAGCTTCAACTACTGGTACTGCTCGAGGCCCTAGTACTGGGTCGTGTCTTCCATGAACCTTAAGCGATTTTTTTTCACCACTAGGTAGGTGCAAAGTTGATTGTTCTCTCGCAAGGCTACTAGGAGGTTTGAAATGAACTACAACTCTTACAGAAGAGCTTGTAGAGCGACCACCCAACGCGCCATCAGCATCCCCCGAGTCTGAACCCTCAAGGATTGGTTTTCCATTTTCTAAAACCCAAGCATCATTGTTTTCTGAGCCTCGCATTTTTGAAGTAGAGAAACCATGTGAGAACTCAATTGCTCTAGCACCCGGAATAGCCATCAATCCCCTAGCCAAAGCCGGTTCAATACCATCGAACCATGGTTCACCGACTCCAATTGGAAGTCCTTCAATCAATAATTCAACTGTAGATCCAATTGAATCAAGATCTTTTCTTATTTTATCAAGAAAATCAGACATCTTAGAGACTGATTCTGGATCCCTGCAATTCAACCTTGACATATCCGTCCCTTCTTTCAAAGGAGATTTTCTATCTAAATCAAATAATGGTTTAGCAGATATATCTCCTACACTTGATAGATGAGCAGTACAAGACCAGCCAACAGAATCTAACAGACTCCGTGCTTGGCTTCCTGCTGCAACAAGCCCAAAAGTAAGCCTTGCAGACTGCGAACCGCCACCTCGTAAATCACTAGCACCTTCTGAGCGAATATGTTCAACCATATCTGCGTGTCCAGGGCGAGGATGATCTGGTAAAAATGAATAATCTTTTGAACGAACATCTGAATTATAGGTTAACAAAAGTATAGGCCAACCTGTAGCTAAACCTTCATGTACACCGGACATAATTTCACAATCATCAATTTCTGCTCTTGTAGAGAGACCTTTACGTCCGGGTTTTCTCCTATTTATGAAATCTAATAGAGCGTCATTATCGATTTCAGTTCCTGCAGGGAGACCTTCTAATAACGCACCCACACACTTTCCATGACTTTCTCCAAATAGTGTGACACGCAAACGATCTCCCATTCTCATACTCATCAAATCAACTCCAAAATATTGTTATTGAAAAAATTTGTTTCAACTACATCATATTTTAAATCGTTGAGTAATTGACGTATTATTCCTGAATCTTGAACAAAACTAATCACTGAAATTGCAGGTCCTGAGCCGGTAATTCCTGCCGCAATAGCCCCGCTAGCGATCAATTTATTGCATATTCGGACCGCTTCATCATCTTCTGTAGCAGCAGCTACAGCCATACCATTGGTAGAAATTGCTTGGAATATAGAATCATTTGATAGTGAATCTAAAGCTCGTTCAAAAAATCTTGATTGTTCTTTGAAATTACTGATTTTTATTTCCTTTGTCCTTCTACCTCTTAATATTAGAAATATGATGATTTCTTCTTCAATATTACCTTCTAATAGGATTGATTCTTGTGCAGATTTATTTGGGTCAACTAATTTCCATCCGCTTGACATGGAAGCCCAAGTATCATCTAAACTGCCAGTAATCGTACAGCCGCATCTACGCTGTGAAGAAACTGCGAGATTAACTATCTCAGAATCATTAAGACCCGTCCAAGTAGCTTGATTTAATGCTTTAATTGCTGCACAAGAAATTGCAGAACTTGATTTTAGGCCTTGACCTATTGGAATTTCTGAAGAAACTTGCCAACCGTATTTTTCAGGTAGAGGGAAACCATTTTCTTTCCAAACCATCTCAATAGACTGAAATAATTCATGAAAATCATCATCTATCTTCTGAGGTTCTGAGACTAATTTCACATTAGCCTTGAGGTTTATCCCTATAGAACACCCTTTATCTAAACCTACAGCATGCAATATTGAAATTGCAGCATTGGATTCGGCTTCGGCTAGAATAATCATTTTTCATTCATCTCTCCTTCAAGCGCATTACCAATATGTCTCATTTGATTTTGGTGTCTAATCATTATTTCATCATTAATTTTTAAATCTGTAACTGACAAAGCTTTACCATGCTTATCTATTAATCTGACAGTTTCTGCCTGTTGTAAGATTATTTGACCAACTTCCTCATTTTTTGTTTTAAATCTGATAATTAGGAACGGACGACGTTCAATTTTTAATCTTCCAATAATACATTTTCTTAGATTACCCGATGAGGAGATAACTGCAACCTCATCTCCTGCTACAAGCTCAGAAAGATACTTGGTTGAGTTATCAGACATCAATACATAAGAATGGATAGAACCGGCATTAACTCTAAAGGGTCTGGTTGGAACAAAATGAGATTCAAGTGTCTCTCCATGTACCAGAGCTAGTAATGATGCATTAGAACCAATGACCATGCCTTCTCCAATTTCTAATCTTTCAATAAGATCAATACAAACTCTTTCACCTACTCCACTAGAGTCTATTGAAAATATTTTTGCAGTATCTATCTCAATGGAAGTTGAATAGTTTTTGTTAAAAGAATCTTTTTTCGAAGCTATTGCTATAGCAGCGTCCCATAATTCACCATTACTTGCTGGAAGAAGTAGAGCATCAACACCATGTTCAAGAGCGAATGCTGCACCATTTAAATCAATTATTTTATCAATTGCTACGGAAATTTTTGTCCCACTTCCTTTAGAGATTGAAACTAGATTCTCTAGAGGAATCATTTTCCAATCTGAACACCTAACAAGAATCCAAGGTATCATACCAATCAAAGAAATAGCTTCTTCTTGCGAATGAGCGTCATCGAGATTAACTTCGGCGACATCTGAGGAGCTACCTAACCATATTCTCGAACATAATTCAGGAGTAGATTCAGAATGAGAATCTTGCCAAAGTTCCACTATATCACCTTTCAAGCAATTTTGAAGCCTCAGTAGATGTTGAATTATCATGCACTACTGCTCTCAATGCTTTGACACAGGATTCCGGATCATTAGCACCAAAAATTTGTCTTCCTATACAAACACCGGAACCACCTGCAGAGATAGCTAATTCGACAATATGGAGTAGCTCAATAAACGAAATATTTCTGGGTCCTCCAGAAATGAGAACTGGAATAGGAACTGCTTGGCATACCAATTTGAAAGACTCTACATCTCCGGTCCAAGGCACTTTGACGACGTCACACCCTAGTTCCCATGCTACTCTTGCAGCATGAGCAACCCCCTTTGTGATATCTCCTTCACTGATTTTTAACATAGGCCCTCTAGGGTAAATCATACCTAATGTAGGTAGACCTAATGGTAATGCCTCACCGGTCAATTTACCCATTTCTTCTATCATTTCAGGTTCAAAACTATCTCCGAGGTTAATCTGTGCTGATACAGCGCTAGCTCCTCTAATTAGACACTCTTCAGCGTTAGCCACTCTAACTTTATATTGATTTTTTTCTCCAGCGTTTACAGTAGACACGGAAACATGACAAACAAAATTACTCCAACCAGTAGTTTCTACATAGTGACTCAAAGCGCCTTTTTGCAGGACAATTGCATCAGCACCACCAGAAATACAAGAAGAAACTACCTGATCCATATTATCGAGGCCCTTTTCAGGATACGCTGAGATTCCATGATCCATAGGTATCCAGACCCCTCGACCATTGGGCAAAATCTTGGCGAGACGATCTACTAGGCCTTCTCCCATGATTCATCGCCTGCCGTCTTACTCTTGAAAGGTATCGTATTAAAAAAAAAGACAAGAATTTGAAAAAAATGATATTAAATGTCTAAATCTATTATCAAAGGAGCATGGTCAGAAACAGTAAGGCCGCCTTCTCTCAATATCTTTGCGGACTGGAAAATTTCGAAAGCAGCATCGTTAGCAAGAGCATAATCTATCCTCCATCCTCTATTCAGAGCTCTTGCTTGACCTCTATTAGACCACCAAGAATATGGTCCTTTGATATCACCTGAATCAATCCTCAAAAGATCATACCAACCGATTGAAAGAAAACGTGTGAACCATTCTCTTTCATGAATTAAGAACCCTGAAGTATTTTTATTACCTGAGGGATTCCAAATATCATTCTCTGTATGAGCAATATTTAGATCACCACAAAGTAATACTGGTTCATCTAAATCAATAAATTTCTTAGACCAGGTAAGTAAGTCTTCTAACCATTGATCTTTAAATTTTTGTCTCTCAATATTCGCTCCACCATTTGGAAGATAAATATTGATACAATGAAGATTTCCATGTTTTGTATGAAGAACACGTCCTTCAGAGTCATTGATATCAACATTCGTAGATATGCCACGACCTTCTTCGGAGATACCTATTCTTGACCAAGTTGAGACACCTGAGTATCCTTTTTTCTCAGCAGGGTGCCAAATAATCTCATGCCCACCTATTGGTTGCCAATCTTTTGGCATCTGTTCGGGTAAAGCCCTTACTTCTTGGAATAACCAAACATCACTATCTATTTTATTAATAAAATCATCAAGACCTTTACGATGTGCCGCTCTAATGCCATTTAGATTCCAAGTCACAATTCTCATGATATGCTCCTCATTGAGATAGGTCTTTTACTTTCTCCACCAAATCCATACGCCTTAATCTCCAAACTCCAAATGGAGTCATTGCTATTGCGATAAGAACCACTCCTACCATCAACTGCCAAGCTACGCTCGGAATAATAGTAACAGGCACTATAAATTGCCAGGATGAAAATGATGCGGCTAAGCCTACTGCTCCACCATAGGCAAACAAAACACCAACAATTCCCCCGATGATACCAATTAGAAGACTTTCAAACAGAAGCATCAGACCAAGGCTACTTGTAGAAGCCCCTAATACTCGTAATGTTGCCAGTTCAAAATCACGTTCTGCAACATTCATAATCATCGTGTTAAACATTACAACTATTGTAAACAATAGACCAAGATACATCATACTCTGGAAAATTTGAGTTTGTTGATCAAGCAAGCTATTGATGCCAGCGAGAAGAGTTTGTCGTTCTACGATACCAGTAGATAATTCACCTAAGTCTGAATTAACCTCTACTCCTTCAGGTAGTTGAAGATAAATTGAGGTTGCATTAACACCTGTAATCTCACTCAAATCTCCACGAAGAAAATACATGGTTCTGGCCAGTTCAGAACTGGATATTCCAACAATTTCAACATCCTGTTGTATGCCATTAATGCTCACAGTTTGTTTTTCTCCAACACTCCATCCAAGAAATCCCATACTGCCTTCATCCATTATCACTTCAGGTAATACTCCATTGGTATTTGGAAGACCACCCTCAATTACTGAGACCGGCCGCATTCCACTTTGAAAATTATCAAGACCTACGACATTAAAAATTCGCTCAATTTTTTCAGAATCAGTAACTGAACCAAGTGGCATTTCGATTATAATTTCGTAGTTAGCCGAATTATTTTCTGCCCAATCTAAAACAGGGCCCTCAGCATCGGACATAATGTATACTTGAGCATCCCAAGTCTGATCATCTTCAAGGCCACCAACAAAAGTTTCTTGCAGTCCAGCACCCATCATTTGAATCGAACCAAAAAGCATCAGAGAAATACCGACTGCTACAAATGTCATTGTCAGTCGGATAGGTTTACGGACACTTGATCGAATTGAAAGCCCAAGTGTTGTTGGCATCCATGAAGTAAGTTTGCGGAGTTTGTTAGAACCTATACGCGTTTCACTTTGACCACTTAATACTTCCAGTGGGTCAAGACGACTCGCTTTCCATGCAGGAAATGCTCCTGAAAGAAATACGACTAACATGGTTGAAAAAAGGACTGAAAAATAAATTGAGAGTGGGACCGTTCTCTCAACAATTGGTAAACCAACAAGATCTTGATAGAAATCTAACATTCCATTCATTCCCCAAGGCCCTGCCAATGCACCCAAAGTACATCCTACTCCTCCAATGGCCAAAGGAGCAACAAGATAACCAATCATAAGTGATGATCGTTCGACTCCGAGAGTACGTAGTACGGCGATTTCTCTGGACTGACTTTGTACTAAACGTTGCAGACTCAAAACAATGGTAATGGCTGCAATTGAGGCAATCATCACGGTAAAAGGAACTGTTGTTCTCTCGGCACCAGCCAAATCTTGTCGCATGATTTCTATCGGTTCATTTTGCCCTCTATCTCTAATTCGTGCATCCAGTTCGTTAATACTAAGTGATGTTGTAACAAGTTCCTTCACTTCATCAATTTCTGTACCTTCATACTCTTGAGTATCTGGCAAGTCATACGAAGGTGTACCTACGACATCCAAAATAATCGTATTGCTGGTACCTATCGTACTACCTGTAAGTCTAGCCATTCCAGTATCAGAAAGATAGCCTACAACGTATTCACCAGATTCAGGTGGAAATAATGAGCCTTCAGGAGCCATAAGAACATGCAATGGATGATAACCAATTCCTACGAGAGTAAAATCTGCAGTTACATTTCCTGCTCCTATACTGACAACATCTCCAAGACTGAGGTTGAGAGCATCAGTGACGTGAGCGTCTATGACAATTTCATCTGCTGCAACTGCTGTCCGACCTTCTGAATTACCCTCTGGCATCCAAACGCGGTCTGCATTAGCATCGGCAGGAATTCCGTGCCAAAGAGAATTGATTATACGTTCGCCATCAGCATTACTGTAGAACATCGCTCCCTGAGTAACGGTTCGACCCTCACATGAATCTAAAGAAAATGAGGTTGTAGTATTTGATTCCCAGTTTGAATATAACGAGTCACAGAAAGCACTGACTTGTTCAGGTGTCCACATCGCACTGCGATTATCAATCCAGATATCTGCAAGATTAGCACCTCCATCATCATCAGCTTGCATTGTATCATACATACCGCCAAGATTATGCGCATAACCACCAAAGGTGATTCCTGCAAAAACACCAACAAAAACCATCAATACAACGGCTACAAGACGAATTTTTGTACGCCAAAGGCTGCGTGCTAAACGTTTATTCAGCAAATTCGACATTGAAAGACCTCCCGTCAAACTCCATCATATTGGCTATCGATTTTCTCATCAGAGATGATTTTACCACTATCAATTCGAATTACTCTTGTAGCAAATTTGACTAATCCTTCATCGTGAGTAACGAAAACAGAAGTAATATTTTCTTGTTTACACGCCCCTACTAAGGCTTCCATAACTTTGTTTGATGTTTCAGTATCTAGGTTTCCAGTCAATTCGTCTCCGAGTAATAGCGTAGGCCTCTTGGCTATACTACGAGCGATAGCAACACGCTGTTGCTGGCCACCACTAATCTCTCCAGGGAAACGATCGATTTCGTCTTCAAGTCCAACAAGTTTCAACAATTCCTTCGCACGAGAAAAATCTTTATTACCAGCTAATTCCTGAATTAAAATAATATTTTCTAGAACTGTAAGGTCCTGAAGTAAATTAAAAAATTGGAACACATAGCCTATATTTTCCCTTCGGAATGAAGTCATTTTCTCAGAATTGTTGCGTGGCACTTCACTATCAAGGAATGTATATTCTCCACCGCTGGGACTGTCAAGAGCCGAAAGACAATTCAAGAGTGTAGTTTTTCCTGAGCCAGAAGGGCCTAGAAGTATGACACGTTCACCTTCTGAAATTTCGAAAGAAACACCATCAAGAGCTCGAACAACTCCTGCAGGTGTTTCGTAATGTCTTTCTAAATTTTTCATTTGCAGTAACTTCTTCACTTTATTCACTCCTATATATTAGAATTACTGGATGTTGCAAAAAATGCCATTGACTCTCTGAACAATTCTTCTCTTCTTCTTCTTTTATTCCTTCTGAGATGTAAGAAAGTAAAAACAAAAGCTAGTAAAATCAAAAATGGTATGAAAGTTTGAGCATGATATTTTTCCATAAATTCTATTATTCCTCGAGCAGTATAAGCCCAAGTTATTGAAGCGGCAGAACCGCCAACTAAACAGGCAAGCAAAACTCTTCTAAAACGCATTCTAGCCACCAAACCTAACATAGCACCTACCAATACACCACTGGCCATGAATGGAATCCAAACAAACACAATCAATCCCCAAAAACCATATTTATCAATTCTGGATCTATTCGAGTGCGCTACATATTCGACAGATGATAAAATATCTCCCATGAATGGATTCTGTAATAAAACTCCAGTTAATCCCGCTTGTTTTGCGACCATAGCCTCGCCGACTAAATCGTCTTGATTCGCTCCTAGTTCAACTCTTCCTGCAACCGCTCTATCTGAAAGACTAGCTTTTTCATTCCTTGCACTAACAATTAATTCTCTATCACCCAATAAATCTTCTAAATTCATAAGAAGAAAATCGTTTAAATCATCTTGCATGTCAATGAATGACTTACGGTAGAGGAAATATGAAAACTTCATCATAGGAGTATATATCACTCTGATAAGAACTGATTCTTCATCGACAATTATTGCAGAGCCATAATCAAGAAGATTGTGTTTTCTAAACCATTTATCTAGAACATGAATAATTTCCTCCTCCAATTTACCATTAGCTCCAAGACCTGAAAAGAATATACTATAATCTTCAGATAAGGGACTCCTTTCGGAAACAATTAGAGAAAGATCACTGGAAAGAATGAATTCATTATTAGATGTATTATTTTTCCCATCTAAGCATATCGACTTTATCTGTAGCGGGCGCATCTCACCGAAAATAGAGAACTCTTCAAGCAAATCTTTAGTTAATCTAGCACGGATATCTGTGGCTTCACCAATTGTCTTATTTGTAGTAATATATGGTATAATAATATCGATAGAAATGGCTCTTTCTTGCATTTTTAATTCATCGAAATTTATTCTTATTCGGAGATTTCCTTCCGATTTAATTAAAGTTCTTTCAATAAGTCGGAAAAGTTGCTTCTTAGTTAAAATATCATCTATATCACGATGATACATTCGATGCATTAAAGGATACTGAACACACAAAAAGAAAATTGACATTCCTAAGGAAATTGAAGCCATCCACCATGCTGGAACTCCTGCACTACCTCCAGTTAACATTGCGGTTTCTCTACCTCCTGCCCATTCTGCAGCCATTAAAGCCCAGCCCCAATATCCAAACTCAGTCATCGTAAAACAATCTCTAGGTTCTGGATCAGAAATCTCTAACGAATGTCCAGATACCTCTAAATCTACAATTTTCTCATCACCATTTCTTTGTAGTTGGGATGAAACATCCTCGAAAGTTGATTTGTTTGTAACAACTAATTCATTATCATCCGAACTTTGAAAAATCTGTGCAGATAATAAATAATGACCATCATTAACGTCTTCTTCTAATTCAAACGAAAAATCTACATTCCCAATGCCACTTTCGTAATATTCAAAATATGGTTCTGAGTCAGTATAATTATTAATTTTAACAACCAATACAGAAAATTTATCCAATAAAACGTTCTTAGACATTACTTTAACATCATCATGATTCTCGATAAAGATACTGAAAGATACTGCGCCTAGATTATCTACGCATTCACCTCCTGTATCGAGTGGTGTTTTTGAAAGAGTTTCATCTAAAATTATTGAATCACCTGCTAACATACCAGATGATAAAAGAGTCACTCCACCAAAAAATACAATTCCAGCTACAAGGCCAAAAATTAATACAACGTCATCGAAGGTCTTGGGGAATTTTTTATTTTTATCTGTTCTACGTAATCTAATTCTATCAAGTTCCTTATCGAGGCTATTATTTTCTGAGGATTTTATCTCTGGAGATGAATTTAAACTCATGGACACAGTTGCCTCTTCGCCCATAATACATGCAAGAAGGCGTGGAACATTAAGTCAACGGTTCAGTAATATATAGAAACGTTAAAAAAAATTAGTCATAATAAAAATAAAAATGGTGCAGGGGACAGGATTTGAACCTGCGAAGCACTACGCACTGGGACCTAAACCCAGCCCCTTTGACCACTCGGGTACCCCTGCTTGTATTCGCCGGAGAGCATTTGAGTCAAGAATGCAACGGATGAGCCCTTCTCAGACCCAAGGGTCTTAACCGGATGTTAAAGCGAGCGAAATTGAGGGTGACTATGGCTCGTATAGGTATTATTGGTTTGGGCAATTGGGGAACTGCACTTGCTAAAGTATGGTGTGATGATGGACACAATGTAATGGGATGGACAATTGAACAAGAAGTATATGAGTCTATAATGACTGAGAATATAAATAAAAAATACCTACCACATACAATAATTCCAGATTTACAGGCTACAATGCAAATTGAAGATATTACTACTGATTGTGAAATTATAGTTTTAGCAATACCTAGTGGCATTATACTGAGCGTTGTTGACCAAATTATCCCATATCTAAGACCTTCTCATTTACTAATTGATTTAGCAAAGGGCTTGGCTCCTGAAGAAGAAGGAGGTTCCGGAATTATATCTAAGGCAATCACAAAAAGATTGAAAGAAGCAAAAAAATCTAATCCATTAGTTGTAATGACCGGGCCCACGATAGCTCCTGAAGTAGCCAGAGGTGTGATGACTACAGCATTGGTTGCTTGTCATGATAGATTAGTGGCTGAAAAAATTGCAGCGAGATTATCGACCAATACCTTGGTACTTACTGCCGCTGACGATCCTGAAGGAGCAGAACTATGGGGCGCATTCAAGAATACAGTCGCACTTGCTTGTGGACTAGTAGACGGACTCAGAAATAGTATCGGAGGAGATAATCTGAAAGCAGCATTAGTTTTAGCAGGATTTAGTGAAGGAATCAGATTACTAAATGCAATGGGAGCTGAACCTTCAACAGCATTTGGTCCTGCTGGACTAGGTGATTTATATGTCACAGCCACGAGCCCAAGAAGTAGAAATAGAACGCTTGGAGAAATGCTAGGATATGGTAAATCATTAGAAGAGGCTCTAGATGAAATGCATATGGTTGCAGAAGGTGTTAGAGCAACTAGGATGTTTGTAAAAATAGCCCCGAAATTAAATGTCGAGATTCCATTTCTATCATCTCTAAGCCAGTTATTAGATGGAGAAATTCCAGTTGAAGATGCTGTACGATTGATGGTTGCTTCTTACAAAAATTAGTAAACTTAGATTTGACTTTTGGAGAATAAAATGAGAAACTCGGGTCATAGATTAGGCGCTTCAGGCACCAAACTTGAGAATACAATTCAAGGGTTAAGAAACTCAATAGAAAATTTAGATCAAAAGAAATTCAAATACTGGGAGTTCGATATCAGAGAATCTATAGATGGGGTAGTTTTTGTATTCCATGATGATATAATTGATGTAAATGGGGAACTGAGAGAACTCTCAAAAATGTCTTTTTTAGAAATTAGAAAAGCAGGAGAAGAATTAGAAATTTTAATACCAACTTTCGAAGAAGTTGTGATCGAACTAGAGGAGAGGAAAGAAAGAGTAATGGTAGAGATAAAGGAGATTTTTTCAGACCAGGCAAGGATTGAAATTATCAATAGAGTTTCGGAATTAAATAATTGGAAAATTATGGCCACTCCAGAACGTTTTGAGAAATCATTCCCTAAAGAATCTAGAAATTTTTGGGGTAAAGAACTTAAAAAAGCGAAAGTGGAATTGGTTAGAGTTGGCAGACATAGGATTAATCTTTTTACAGCATCAAGGTCTCGATTAAGATGGAAAATTGCGAAACCAAAATGGCTATTTGGATTATAGAATATAGATAATTACTATTATTAAGATTTTTAGGGAACCCTAAATATTAACTATGAGTGTTTATTCGAAGTACACATGGAAAAGTCTGCGGTTACAAACTGGGCGATGAAAAATAAAGCAATTTTAATGGCGGGAGTTATTTTGTGCGCCGCCACAATATATCTGATTTTTGACGTTAATTATGAAGAATGTGAAGACCAAGATAACTGTCTTGTTGTTGCTTTTGAAGTTCAAGATACATACCTTATTTGGGATAAAAATCCACAACATTTAGCGGATAAACTCAGTACCCTAACTGGTATGGATGTTGAGATATATCCAGTCACTGATTCGGGAGCTGCAATTGAAGCAGTCAGACTAGGCAATGCAGATATTGCATTCATGGATGGTGCAGCGGGATGGTTAGCATGGGAGGTATACGGATTAGATGTCTTGGCAGCTGAAGAGAAAGCAGATGGTAGAGTATACTACAATGCGACTGCATGGGTAAAAGCAGACTCGGACATGGCAGAAGCTTACCTTGATGGTGACGACACTACAGATCCATTTGCACTAATGGAAGGAAAAACCTCCTGCCATACAGGATGGCTAAAAAGTGCAGGAATGCTCATCCCTATGGGTTATTTGATTGGTAATGGATATGCGGAAGTTGTAGGTGATGAAAATGAAATTGAGTCCTTAAGAGATACAGTGTATGGTTTCTTCTCAGATGATTCTAGTATTCCTGAGGGAGGAACGCCTTACTCATCCTACAAAGGAGCACTTAGGTGCCTATCGGATGGAACGGGAGATGTAGCACTAGCTAAAGATTCAGTAGTAAATTCATATTGTACTGGAGAAGATCGCTACGATTGGTGCTTAGATATTGAAGAATATGTAATGTTACCTGCATTCGGGCAAGCTCCCAGCCACCCCGCCATGTATAATTCAGAAGTGATGGATGAAGAAACCGTTATTATAGTTCAAGAAGGATTGGCAAAACTTGGAGATGATGATGAAGGAAGAGAAATCCTCAATGACTTATTGAACACAGATGGAATGGTTGTTGCTAACTCAGAAGATCATTTGGGCACTTATGCTGCTGCTATTTCCAATGTACCTGGAATCCAGGCATATTTTGAATAATACAAAACTAAATGATTAGTTGGCGGTAGTTAAATGAAGCAATTTGCTGTGTTTGTTCTATTATTACTTTGCTCAGGGATAACCGGATGTATTTCTTCAGATTCTGATGATGAATTTGAATGGCCTGAACCCACAGAGTTTAACTGTGAAATATCCTTAGATTTTAATCTCGAATGTAAATTATTTTTAGAAGGGTTCGAGACTCCACATCATTCAATCTTAAATCCTGAAAATGGTGAATTGTGGATTATTTACCTCAATGGATTCGTTAAGACATGGAATGGAGAGGAACTTGGAGAAGTTGCTGATTTAACATCATTTGTAAATCGTTGCCATATGGAACAGGGACTTCTAGGAATGGCCTTCGATGAAGATTTCAATACATCAAAAACTGTGCTGATATCATACATTGAAAAAGGAAGTTGTGATGGACCTAATGAGTCAGATTTGGTATTAGCATCAATAAAAATAGGGGAAAATGGATTACTGGATCCTTCTACTATCTCACCTCTAAGATCTATAGAACAACCATACAGGAATCACAATGGAGGACACTTGATTAGTATTGGAAATAATCAATATCTGTGGGGTATCGGTGATGGAGGCAGTGCAAATGACCCAGGGGATAATGGTCAGGATGTTAGTAATTCTCTTGGAAGCATTAACTTTTTTTCATACCAAAATGGGGAAATTTCTCCCGTACTCAACAACTCAGAAGATGACCCATATATCTTACATCATGGTCTAAGAAATCCATGGCGATTTTCACTGGGTGAAAATAACATGATTTGGATTGGAGATGTTGGACAAAATTGTTGGGAGGAAATAAATTTAGTTCCACTATTCGAAAGAAAGAATCTTGGTTGGTCAATAAAAGAAGGTTTCCAAGATTTCGAAGAAGATGGTGAGTGTTATGAAAATAGTAATCAAACCGATGATGACTTAACCTATCCTGTATTAGCTTACGGGCACGAAAATGGGAATTGTTCGATAACCGGAGGGTTTTGGATGGATTGGGGGCCGGAACCTCTACAAAATGGATATCTATATGGGGATTTTTGTAGTGGTAATTTTTGGTTATTAAAACAAACAAATGACGGAGAGTGGACAGAGAACTATGTAGGTTCGAGTGGTGGGATGATTGTTGGTTTTGGTAGAGGAATTACCGATGAATTATTAGTATTTCATTGGACTGGCAATATAGCAATAATTGAATAATCAACACTATCTTTATTTAAGAAATGAAGGCAAAAAAACACTTTTCCAAGTTGAACGAGGTAAGTCGATTTCTTCTGTAAAATATGATCGTGCTTTAATTGAAATAAAATCAATGATTAATACTACCACGAAAATAATAATTAAGTATGCAATGACTTTGTCATATTGTAAAAATTTCAAATATAGATTAATGTAGTATCCTATTCCTCCAGCACCTACTATTCCAATTACAGTACCATGCCTGAAATTATATTCAAACATGAAAATCGCTTGAGATATTAAATCGTTTGCAGATTCTGGAATAACTACCTTAAGTGCTGTTTCAAATTTTGTAAGACCCATTGCTTCAGAAGCATCAAGAGGAATTTTAGCCATTCCTTCTATTGCCTCATATTGGAGTTTTCCAAGATATCCTACAGTATAAACGGTCATAGCTAAAACTCCTGCTAGAGGTCCAAATCCTACTAGTATAACAAAAAATATTGCCCAAATGAGACTCGGTAAACTTCTGAATGCTGCTAGAAAAAACCTGGATGAATAAGATACCCATGATGGATTCAAATTACGCGCTGCTAATAATGATAGAGGAAGAGATAAAATTGTCCCAAACACAGTTGATACAAATGCAATTTTTATTGTCTCTACCATCCCAATCCAAGCAGTTGAGCATGTGAAATCCATATAATTCGGATAGACAGTACATACTGGATATGCTTGTGGCTCAAGGACACTCCAGTCAGGTGGCCATAATGATTCATTGAAGAATGTTATAAGATTGCCAAGACCTTGGGACGCTCTACCCCAATCATTAATCATTCCGTTGAAAACAATAATACTGAATAAAAATATCAGAATACAGATTCCAAGCCATGAGGGTCTGCTAATTCTATCAAGAAAATTCATATCTTCACTTCCAATGCAGTAGGTTCTGTGATAAACGGATTAATCCGTCCATCATCAATTATCAGTAGCCTGTCTGCCATCATCTTAGCACGAGTGATGTCATGTTCCACTACAAGAAGTGCAGCATTACTAGATCTAACGTATTTTGTAACCTCACCAAGGACCATATCAATTGTTTTTTCATCTAACTCACTTAGGAACTCATCGGCCATGATCAGTTTAGGGCATTGGGCCAATGTTCTAGCAGTAGCGACTCTTCTCTGTTGGCCTCCCGAAAGCCTCCTTATTGGTTCACTGATTTTCTCTTCAAGTCCCATAGAATTAATTGCCTGAATAGCTTTTTTCTTTGCAGTTTTTTTCTTTAGAAAAGATAAGGGGAGAAAGCCACCAATGAATGGTATAGGAGTGTTGTGACCTGCATCTACACCCAACATCACATTATGTAATACGCTGGCATGTCTAACCAAACCTAAACCTTGAGGAATATATCCTAATTCACCTCTATTAGGTCTATCAGGAAAGGATTTACCGCAGACTTCAATACTACCAGAAATAGGTCTAATAAGCCCTGCAATTGTTTTCAATAGAGTAGACTTTCCGACACCCGAGGGACCAGCAATTGCAACAATTTCTCCTGGGAAAATCTCTAAATTAGGAATTTCAACTAAAGGTTCTTCCACCTTGTATCCTATCGAAACGTCATTTAAGCGTATAATTGGTTCTATCTTCCAGGGAATTTCTTCGACAGAATCACCTCCCACACTCAATCACTAAGTTTAGGCGGCCCTAATCTCTATTTGGTATTGACGGATTGAATTAAGAACTAAAAAATTAATTTCAATAAATAATTAGTTTGCAAATATATCAGAATAATAAGAAGAAATACCAGGAATAATTGCAATGAATGATGAATATTGCCCTAGATGTTCTTGAGATGTTGCTCTGGTTAATCCAGATGTATGTAATATGTTATTCATTATCTCAGAACCACAAGTATTTTTCTGAGATTCTTCATCAATTACATGTACTGAGATATCATAACAACCCGTGTAGACCGATCCTCGTGTACTGAAATTTTCTAAATACATCTCATAGTTAAGTGAGATTAAAGCGTTCAAGACGGCTGTTCTTGTCTGTATATCCAGTAACTCAGGATTGTAGATTACAGAATCGCTTGGGAGAGGAGCAATAGCAGGGAGAGAGGTATATTCTTCAATATCTAGACACCAATCCATATTTTCTGAGATAACGGCATTGTCGCAATACATATTAACAGTATTTTCTTCTAAAAATACAATATCTCCTCCGCCTTCAGAAAGGCATCTTAGGGATCCTGAATCACTAAAATATGTATCATTCTGGTTAGGTATTGATGAATTAGAATTGAAGAAGGAATAAACTATTTCTGACAGAAAATCTATATCATTACTTTGGTTTAATTCGAGATAATTATTTTTAGCTAGGTAACTGATTGGAAGCATCATACTTTCCACATCTGAAGAATCAGAATGACAGGATGTTTGTCCTTCCAACAAATCAAAAGGATTAGTCAAAGGATCATTGTCTAAATGGCTCGCTGCGATTGAACTATTCGAATTAACCCAAGCTAAAATATCTGAATAAGTTCTACTATCTTCCATTTCTACTGCTGCCATTACAGCCAAGTCATGTTGTTTCCATCCAACCCATCCTAATTCTGAATTAACAATTGCAATATCAGCACGGCCATCTACTAAACTATTGAGTAATTCATTTTGAGAATTAACAAGAAGTATTTCCACATCTATGTTTAATTTCAAAGAGAGAAAATCCGCTAAGAGTTCTGGATTTTTATCTTCATTATCAGACATTTTACCTGAATCAAAAGCAATCTTAATTTTATCAATATCTGGAGAAACTGAAGTATTCAAAGAAAATTTATCTTCATAATAAGCGGAAATACCCGGTACATTAGAAATTAGTGATGAATAACTACCTAAGTGTACTGAAGTATTTGTTGCAATAAATCCGGGAGTACCTAAAATATTCTCTAAAATACTAGTCGCTTCGGAGTCACTACTCATTTCAACTAACACATTTGTAACTTTATTTGTAATTTCTGAATCTAAAAAATTAGGATTATACATTACTGGATGGCTAGGAGATTTTCCAAATGGAGGTAATGGGATATACTCCTCAATTTCAAGGCACCACTCTTGATTGAGAGAAGAAATCTCATTATTACAAATAATCTCAACACTATTTTCTTCTAAAAAGGCGACATCTCCCTTTCCTTCAGATAAACATTTCAAAGCACCTGAATAACCATAATACGGAGTTCCCGTTTCTGGAATGGAAGAATTAATGGCAAAAAATCCTTGTATAGTATTTCTTATTGTTTCTACATCATTTGGGTCACCGATAATATTTGCATAACCTAGTCCAATTAGGTAACCCATAGGAAGAAGCATACCTACTGATTTTAGCCATCCTGTATGGCAAGATGTTTTACCAGATAAAAGTGAAAACGGATCAGTATAAGGATTATCATCGAGGTGGGCACTAGCAACGTCACTATCTGATTTCACCCATGCGTTAGCATTGTAATATGTCCTTCCATCTACATTAAGATCTGCTGCTAAAACTTCTAAGCCATATTGTTGCCAACCAACCCATGCTGCTCCTGCATCCATCAATGCAATATCGGCATTACCAAATCTCAAAGCCTCAATCATAGCACCCTCCGAGTCAACGCTGAACAGAGAAACATCATAATTTAATTTCTCAGAAAGATAATCTGCAAAAATCTGAGGGTTGGAATCGATGTTATCAGCATTATCTTTGATCTCGTATGCAATTACTATAGTGCCAAGACTACCTTCTTCACTGTCATTACCTATACAACCTGAAACCATAGTCATTATCAAGATTGAAGTAATTAGAATAGTGACTAGCTTAACATTGGCCATACTAACACACCATTTGCGTATGTACGAATGGATGCTACTAATTTAATGTGAGTTTTCTACATTGAACAATAGAAATACTTTATTCTGAAAGTTTTCTTGCCTTTTTAACCATCATTACTAATTCTTTACGAGCTTCATCAGGAGTTGAAACTTCGTTATCAAATGCTAGCCTAATGGGTCTTTGTCCAAGATTTGTATTAGCAGAAATTTCAAATCCATATCTATCAATTCCCGTCATTACTGCCTCGGAAGTATCTGTAGCCTTACTCATAGTCTTACAGTACAGAATTAGTGCATCAGAATGATCATCGTTCATATGCTTGATAATATCTAATGCAAAAGGGGCTAGTGGATCGGGGATAGCATCATTCCATTCATTTTTCTCCACCCAAGACATTCTACCAAATCCACCGATATACCTCACAGATGTCGTCTCTAGTTCAAAAAATGAAAAATCAGAGTAATCCACATAATGATTAGCACTAGGATGTTGTTGTATGAATTTATCTCGAACTATATCGATATTATCTTTTGAAACTTCCCTGCATTCTCCGATGATAGTAATCCTACCAAGAGCTAGTTGATTACCCTCTCCTGATTCACTGATTAGTAGAGATGCATTAGAATTCTCTCTTAGATTCTGAGTATGTTCCGCTAAGTCACTAATTAGAAAAATCGGGTTGTTTTCATGGATAATATATGTCACTAATGACCCATACGGGAATCCTGAAGATTTTAACGAAATCGTGCTAAGAGTCGCAGTACCTTTTGAATGTGCTAAAGTCATAGACTGTTCGGCATGGGAAGAAGTTGCTACATTTGGATCATAGAGTAGGTCTTGTTCTTTATTTCTCGAACTATCTGAGCCGCCATGTCTAGTGTTTTTTCTCTCAATCTCATCTCCCATATTACCACTCTCATACTTCTATTATTTCATCCTTTACAATTATACGTAATGGAGATATTTTGGTTTCTTTTTGTATTTCTGCAGTGACAGAAAAAACTTTAGCGATATTACTAGCATTTAATACTTCACTCGGATTACCAGATGCGAATATTTTTCCTTCGTGAAGGAGTAAAATACGGTCGGCAAAACGAGCAGCAATGTTGATATCATGTATAGCAATTAAAGCGGATTTTTGATTATCTGGATTGGAAACTAACTTTTTTATATTTTTCATTACTTCTAACTGATTTTTAAGATCTAAATCACTTGTTGGTTCATCCATTAGTAAAAGAGAAGAGTCTTGAGCCACAGCTTTAGCAATAATTACCCTCTGCCTTTCGCCTCCTGATAATTTATCGAACTTTCTAAAGGCGAAATCTTCAAGACTGAAATATCTTATTGTATCACTAACTTTATTTCTATCGGATTCACTAATTCTCCAATTAATATGTGGTCTACGACCTAATAGTATTACATCGAATACATCCATCGAGAAACTTGTTCTTACTGACTGAGGCACATAAGAAACTTGTTTAGATAAGTCAATCAAAGATAATTGATTAATTATATCTGAGAAAATTCTGATTTCCCCTGAATCATGTTTAATGATACGATTTATGCATTTAATCAATGTAGATTTTCCTGCTCCATTTACACCCAATACTGCCACTAATTCGTTTGGCGCTATATTAAAATTAATATCTCTTAACACGTGGTTTTTTCCCCAACTAAAATTAACATCCTGAACTCGCAGAATCTGACTCAACTCTTCACCCCCTTATCTTTCAGAAGTAAATACATGAAAAATGGCCCACCAATAATTGAAAGCATTATTCCTACGGGGATAATAATTGGCGCGAACAAAGTACGTCCGATAGTATCCGCGAACAAAGTCAATAGAGAACCAAAAATAGCAGAACAGGGTATCAGTTTTCGATAATCATTACCTACAATTAAACGACTCATATGCGGGGCCGCCAGTCCGACAAAGCCAATTAATCCAGTAAATGCAATGATTATTGAAGTCATTAATGCAGATAATATTAATATTTTTTTCCTTGTAGATGCAGGGTCAACACCTGTAGAAATCGCAAAATCATCACCTCCAAGAGATAATGCATTAAGATCCCATGACCATTTGAGTGCAGATGGCATTAACGATATCAATGCTACAGTTATCCACATTGTATCCACTAAGTCAGGACGTGATAAACTACCGAATGACCAGTGGGCAAGTTGAGATAATTGTGCATCTGTAGCGAAATATTGCATCGTAGAAACAATTGCGCCAGCAATGAAGGTGATGGCAATACCTACCAGAATATATGACTCTGATGATATGGAGCGCATATTACCTAGTTGAATAATTATCGCGACTACTATCAGTGAAAATAAAAAAGCATTAGCAACTATTGCAATATCTGAGTTAGAAGCTACTGAAACACCTAGAACAATTGCAAATGCGGCTCCAAGTGCAGCACCTGAAGCAACGCCAAGAGTTAGTGGAGATACTAGTGGGTTACCTAAACATCCTTGCATCAAGGCACCTGATGTTGCTAATCCAGCACCACCGATAATGGCCATCAATATTCTTGGAAATCGTAATTCCCATATAATTGCAGATTGTAACTCACTAGCGGGTTCGAGACCAAATATAATTTTCATTGTACTATACAAATCTAAATTTGATGAAGAACCGGACCCCATAGCAAATATTGCGAATAAAAATGTAACTACGCTTAGTGCCAGAATAAGGAAAATTTGAAATTTGGAACTCTCTACATGTCTTTGAGAAATCGAATCGATGTAATCAACTCCCAGCAGATTTACAAACGAATTTGCCACGCATATCAATATCATGATATTTTTCAAAGAAATCTGAGATTATTATTTCGGCATTTAAATCTTCAAATAATTCTGGATGAAGTATTTTGGCCAAAGTAGGAAGGCCATGAATCATCATTGGCCCGGCAAATTCTCCGGACATGATAATCATGCGATCATTAACAATTGCACTAAGTTCTTCGAATCCGGGTCTAGTTTTGATGAAATCCATATGATTACCGCATTGATTTTCTTCATCAAAGGCATTGAATCCAATATCAAAAGTAATACCATCAAACATTATCACGTCAGGATTAGAATCTAATATTGCCTCCATATCTACATGAGTAGTGTGACCAGGTAAATTTTTGAATACATTATTTCCTCCTGCTCTCTCTATGATATCAGTCCACTGAGAAGTACCTGTAAGAACTACTGGATCTCTAGTCAATGACGCATGGTGTTCCATCACTACTTGCGGCCTTTCTGATTCATTTAATGAAGAAATTCTTGATGAAACTTCAGCCTCAATACTATCAAATTCTTGGAAAAGATCTTCAGCTTGGCTTTGCTTTCCGAAAAGTTCAGCAATTACTGATATTTCATACCTCAACGAATCATACTTGTAAAAATCTAGTGCAAGAACTTTGATACCTACTGGCTCCAATTTATCTCTAATAGCATTGGTATCAACCATCCCATTTGTAGCGAATACAATATATACATCGGGCCTAGAATCAAGTAGTGCTTCAAAGTCAATCTCTGAATGAGCAGATTGCTGAATCATCGGAGTATCTACATATTCTGGCCAGAGATCCGCATCATAGAAATCACCAGAAACTCCTGTAACTACTGAAGTATTGACTTCTAACATCCTCATCACACTTGCAGCATAAGTGTTGGTAATTGCTACACGTTGAGGGGTTTCTTCAAAAAAATGTAAATTTCCATTTGAGTCAATTAATTCAATCTTTGATTGATTAGTATTTTCAATGTTATCTTGAAGAGAATATTGCCAAACACCTAATGAACAAAAAACGACTAATAGAACTTGAAATATCGCGATATTACGATTATTAGGCATCTTACTCAGACCACCTATTTCTATAAATTACTGACGTTACTAAAATAATTAAAATTAATATTATTACAGCAGGATATGCAAGGTTTTGAATAGAATTATTTGATTCATTCTCTTCTATTGTGATAAAAATGGAGCTAGAAAAATCAGAAATCTTATCATTTGTTAGACCTACCTGGACTCTAATTCTATTTTGTCCAATAGATAGGTCATCAATTAAAGAATAATTCTCTGAGCCATTATATATACTATTTTTATTACCATCTCGATCTATCACTGTAACATTATACCATTCGGCATCAGTTATTGGTGTCCATGAGAGTATTATTTCATCATTGGAGTTAAGAACTTGTGAGGTTGTTAAGAATACAGGAGGTTGTGCAATATGGAATATATTTAAATTAATCTTTTCCCCCAAAACTGTATATCCAGATAACATTATTGAATTAATTTGGTAATCATAATTACCATCTTTCTGATTAGAAATATTCTGATTAGTTTGATTACCTTCATAAATTAAAATATCATTTTCAAATAACTGATAATAGTCTGTTCCTTGAAATGGCGCCCAGGTAATTGAATACTCATTTACTGAGAGATTAGATTCTTCAGTTAAGAACATTGGATTCATTGGAACATCGAAAGATTTCAGAATAGACACTTTTTTATCACTGTGTGAACCTGGTAACTGATCGATTATTTTTACCCAATTACGCACCGATGCATTGTACCACAATTCCCATGAAATTACTCCGTCGTCATTATCAGTAATAGTAATATGAGTTGTAGAGAAAGTTCCTGCAGGAGTCGTTAAAATTACATCCTCAACAATTGAAACAGTATTGTAAGTGTCATCATAGCCATTAGGGTGGCCAGGAACACCGATGATATTTGTTCGGTTAAAATGTAAATTTAATTCTTCATCTTGTGATGAAAATATATCAGTAGATAGACCATTACTGTCTGTGAAATCCCATCCCAATATTCCTTCTTGATAATATGATGAAGAGGAAGGTGAATCAACCCAATAAGTATGTAATGTGAGCAGGTTTTGACTATCTACCCATCGATATGATTCCTCCCCTTCAATATCATGCTCATCGCTATATCTAGCTAAAAATGAGGTTTTCTCGTGACCAAATGCGTCAATAGTAGATTCAGTACCAATCGCAGTTATTGTGACATTATGAATATTATAAGGCGATGAAGGAGTATATTCTATCTCATAATCCCAACTCATTCCTAATGACCACAATTCTGAATCTGATGAATTGGGGAGCACAATCAACAAAAGAGAAGAAGCATTGTCATTTGAGCCATTAATATTGGTAGCTTCGATTCTAAATTCAAAAGTACCTGAATCTTGAGGATTAAAAGAAAATGTGGTTGAAGTACCTCTGTATGCTAGTTCACCATCTAAATAGAGCGAGTAAAAATCAGTGTAAGGGCCACCCTCCCAATCAATCTCAAATGGAGACATAGGAATTGTCTGAAATTGGGTGATGAATGAAACATTCCTAGGGAGTTCTACCTGGTAAGTAGATGAAAGATTCATCCAGCCCTCTCCATCAATAATTGTAGTAACTACAGGATCAATAATATCGATCCCAGATTGCTGGATTGTAAATGTCTGGATAGTACCTACTTCAAGGTTTTGAATCAAGAAAAAACCATCAGAATTAGTCACTGCATTTTTTGTACCATTACTTATTGATACTCCCGACATAGGGAATCCTTGTTCATCAACAACGAATCCGTATCTGCTATTCATTCCATGCTGAAAATTAAAATCATTGGGTTGCGAGGCACTCATCTTAAAGTGTAAAAACTGGGAAGATTCGAAATTTTCATAATTAGCAATTATTGTAAAATATTCACCGATATTTAATGGGCCGTATTCTACTCTTCCATCCTCTAAATCGTTATTTTCTTCAACGCCAACTATTTCAATATTAAAATTAGAACTATCTTGAATATGAATACCTTGATTGTCAAATGCCTCAACGGTTATCCAATTTTTACCTACTTGCCAATCTAGTTCCATATCCGAGTCAAAAATCATTCTTCGATACACTACAGTATGTCCACTATTCATGAAATAAGCTCTCACAGTATGTTCCCCTGGAGTAATCCCTGAGAAAACATAAGATCCATTTTCAGACCATGTTGAGGTCATAGAATCAACTTTGATTGAGGTTTTATTGGCCAGTTGGCCATCGGCATCGAATACTTTTCCTGAAAGTGTGTAAAGTTGTTCATCTGAATCTTCTGCGGAAGTGAGGGGGATAGAAAAAATTGTTATTAATAATAAAAATACCAAAAAATATGCTTTGTTTCTAATCATTATTTCAACACCTTTTTTTAAAAAAAATTGGGTTAACGAGAGACGCTCAAATTGAATGTGAGTCCCATTTTAACTATGATGAAGTTAATGATTACCTGCTGTGAGTCAGATAAATCAGCGCCTCTCGTTACCGTTCAAGTATGTCCTTCGATGTGGGCAAAATGCCCACATCGAAATCGTCAATTTATTTATTGGAGTGTACCAATATCTTCAGCAGTTATTCCTAGCATATCCCAAGCTGGTTGTAGATGTGCACGAACAGCTGACTGATAGTCAGTACCTGCTACAGGAACATTACTGAAATCATAGATTCCATTAATTCCAGTAGTTCCAAATCCATCGAAGTGCGTAAATGCACCACACTCTGCTTCAGTCATGTCTGCGTCAGTTGTATGAGATACCATATTATAGCATCCTGTAAACATAGTAGCGCCATAATTCACATACCAATCATAAGACTCGCATGTAGACTGATCTGCTGCTGTGTCCCAGGAGTGGGATACAGTGTTGTAGCAGCCGTCTTGTCCAGCGACTGTGACATAATCTTCAACCCACATGTATGAAGTGCAAGTAGCATTATCATCACTGGAGGTTTCATGGGATACCATATTGTAACATCCAGTGAAAGTAGTGGAACCCCATGATGCATTATCATAGTAATCCCATGACTCACAAATTGATTGATTCCATGAACTGTTCATACCGTGAGATACACTGTTGTAACAACCAGTGTAAGTTTGCTCTCCATAATTCTCTAAGTACATGTATGCATCACACGATGTTTCATCAGTATCTGTTGAGACTGAGTGGATATTCATGTTGTAACATATATCTGAACCGTCACCCATGTCGTAATCAGTCATGTACATGTATCCTGCACATTCATCAGCTGCTACTGCACTAACAGTCATTGTAACGCCATTGTAACAATCGTCACCAGGTGATGGGTTCGCTTCGGCAATGTATTTCTCAATTACTCTCCAGAAAGAATATCCCTCTGCTTGGTGTGTTTGAGCTTTTTCTACAGTATCGTCAGTGTTCATCTTGTGAGCATAACGGATTGTTGCTTGAGAGTAAATTATTACTAGATTCTTAACAATATCATCTCTTGCAGCAGTTGCTCCTGCAAGATCTTCAGCTTGTAATGCTGCAAGACCGTCATTCATTGCTTGAAGTATGGCTGCATTTGCTAAGGCAGTGCCGTCTGCATTTGCAGTATCGTAGTTGCCTGCTCTCTTATCCCCAGTAGCATAAGGAGAGCATGATGCATACTCATCTAGACCATGGTAAAATGCCCATCCTTCGTCCCATGCGTGCTGTGCATCATCAGTACCGAAGTTACCAGCCGCTGCCTTGTTTATGGCTGCATTTAATTCATGAATTGCATATGCAACCATTATCTGATTTTGAACGCCTTTCTCGACTGCTTGCTCTCTAACACTGTCTGAAGTTCCTTCAAACATACCAGTTCCATCTAGTGCAGACATCAAGTAGTCATCTAGTGGAGAATCGGTACCGTAAAAGGTATCTAATCCATGTTGCTTACCTGTAGCATCTGCAAAACCTTGTAATGTTCTGTATGAGCCATCACTCTTTTCTGCATGCTTACCATTCATGTAGATGTCTTTTACTCCATCCCAGTCATGCGCCTCTGCTAGATCTTTAATATCACAAACATCTTCAACTAACATCCTATGATTGTCAACATTTGAAGCATATTCGTATCCACCGTCTGCTTCATCAAAGTTACTTTCATCATCATCCGACAGGCACCCAGCAAAAGCCGCTGCCAACATACTTAGTGTCATCATTATAGCAATTATTTTATTATTTTTCATATGGTCATCTCCGTTTTTTAGGCTTCCCTAAACTTTCGACTTGGTATTGAGTATATGAAATTTAGGTTCCCCTAAATAATGAAAAAAGACAATTTAAATCATAAATCTATTGGCGATATAATGATGTGAGTATACCCGTTCGACAGAATATGAGTTGTTTTAGTAGAACAAGATTTCTAACATCAATCTGCGTAATTCTTATGATTTCGATGATTTTTCCTCTAGATAACAAACAACCGGTTCTAAATTCTGAAATAGTAACTAAAGATCAACTCGGAGGTGGCGGTGGTAGCCTTGAAGAAAGATGCAGTTCTATTACTTTCGAAGATATTCTACCTTACACTCATGCACATTTCGATATTGTAGTCGACGATGACTGGGACTCGGCTGAAGTAAAGGCTAGAGCATGGATAAATGGTACCAGTGTAGATTTATTGAGAGAGAAGCTTGATTCTTATTTAGAAGAACTCTACCCTAGTGGAGGAGATGGTTGGATCTCTACTGATGAAAAATCAGCAGTTGAAGCTGTAGCATCTGAATGTATTGAATATGCAATGACTAGGATTGGTTTGAGAGAATCTACACCCCATAGAGGGGGGGTAGGCCTTGACTGGAAGAATACTACTTGGCAAGATAATGGTGTTGTTATCCAAGAATGGAATTTGGTTCCATCTAATCATGCAGATATTAGAGATTGTACTGCAATTGGTTCTAGTAGTGATTGTTTAGAAGTACCAGTATTCCCTAACTCTGAAAGAGACTGTAACACACTTATTGATGCATCAGAAGGAGTTGATGAATGCAGACTTGAATTGTGGATGAATGCCACAATGGTTATTCCTAGTATTGATGACGGAGATGAGTTTACTCTAGCATTTAACGCATCTAATATGACCAATGCAGTGTTAGATTTTACTTTTCCTAATAACCCAGATTTGAGATTAGATATGTGGGAAGAATGTGAGGGGAGAGATGTGGGGTTTGAGCCACCTACTCACGATGACGCACCCTTAAGGGGGACTTGTATAGGAGATAATTCTTCAGATTACATTTTTGAAAATACTGAAGATGAAGAGACTAAATTCATATTAATGCCTCATAGGAGTAGAGATTTTTGGCCTAGTGGCGAAGATATTTTTGTAGATTTTACTACTGCACCAGTCCCAATAAATAACCCTCCATCTTGGTCAGAAAATGCCCCGGAAGATGGTACTTGGTTCGCTTCATTAGAAAGTGGTCAGATTGTTTGGGCAGACTGGAATAGTGTTTCATCATGGTTTAATGATGAGAAACCTATTTGGCAATTAGAGATAAATTGTAGTTCAGATTCTTCGACAAATATTAATCAATTATCTGATAGGTCTTTTTCTGGAACAATAACTTTTGGTCAAGACACGCAAGTGATGTGTGAAGCGATTGACGACTTAGGGCAGAGTTCAGGGATTAGAACTTGGAACTTAGGCGTCCCAATTTTTCTAACAACATCATCTGAAATTTTATTAGAACCACATCCAGTTTCTTTACAATTCAACGAAAATTGGCCAGAAATAACAATACAATATGCTTTTACACAATCTCAAAATATCAACTCGGAAAATATTGAATCGTTAACTATTTCTTCTGATGAAACCATATTAATTAGCTCCAATGGAATGATTCCGGGTTTGGTTGATTTATGGTTAGAAATAAACGGGGACGACTTATACTCTACAGAAAAAATATTTTCATTTGGCATAACTAAAGAGAGTTCTCCACCAATTATTAGTGTAACAGAGTACGGTTGGGAGATGGATATTTGGCAGGCGCAAGGACAATTTAGTGATCCAGATGGTGAAGATGTACAATTTTCTCTATCGGTCGATGGATTATCTGCCGGAACTATTTCTGTTTCCGGTAACTCATGGAGTACTCCAATGATAAATTTCGGATTATGGGACGAAGGAGAACACGAAGTGAAAGTTATTGGCTGTGACGTTTCTTCCAAATGTAATGAGGTAATATTTATGGTAAATAATAGTCATTTATTTCAATCTCAAGTAATTGATTCTATTACTCCTGTTGATGACTCTGGATCAGGATTATTACCAGGTTTCAGTATGTTCTTGACAATCTTGTCATTAACTATCGGTCTCATATACTCAACCCGTCGCGATTAGTATATGAGTTTCTCCGGGAGCGTCAGTCGAGAATCCCATGAAGGTGGGTTACTCGTATCCTTTGAAGGTAGAGCACCTGGCCTATATACAGGTATCAGGATAGTAGGAGGGAAGTTCTTAGGAAGGGTTGATTCAGTAATTGGACCGGTTAACAATGCCTATATTCACATTAAGCCTTTAGCAGAAAATTTAGTCTTGAAGAATACAATAGGTTCACCTGTAGAAATTGCTCCGAGAGATCGAAGACCTAGAAATGATAGAGATAGAAATAGAAGGAATAATACAGACAGAAATAGTAATTTAAAACCAGGCGACTGGATGTGTCCAAAATGTAAGAATCATAATTATGCCAACAAACAAGTCTGTAACCGTTCTAACTGTAATGAGAAAAAACCTAGGAATAATCATCGAAGAAATGAAAGAAGTAATGGAAGAAGTAACGAAAGAAATGGCGAGCCTAATATGAAACCCGGAGATTGGTTATGTCCGAAGTGTAAAAACCATAATTATGCAAGTAAAAATTTCTGTAATCGTTCTAATTGTGATGTAAGGAAACCAGGTAGCCCTGGAGAAAATAAAGGTAGAAGGAATACCCCTGCCAGATCTAGAAGACCCGATCGAAGAAGCGATGGTAGTGGTAGAAATACAACAAGAAGGCAAACGAATCGTCAGTCGAAACCTAGGAGCGGGAATGGTAGACAAAGTAACAATTCTAGAAACGGTAAAAGATTTAATTCTAGAAAATAATTCAATATTGAAAAGAACATCTCATACCCGAGGATTAATTTCTTAGAAGGGTTACCGGAGTTTATGGCGAAGAGCGCGGAAGAGATTTGGCTTGACGCATTAGATTCAAGAGAAAATGGAGACTTCGATGATGCTATAAGATTGGCCAAAGAAGTAGTATATATCGATGAAAAAAATACTGAAGCCTGGATGGCCATTGCAACATGGTCACTTCCACCACCAACAAGAGGGAAGCCAATCGAACCATCATTAGAACAATCAGCGAAATCAATGTCTGCTCTAAGGAAAGTAGTTCTATACCAACCTGAAAATTTAGAAGCATGGATTATAGGAGGGAGAATCCTTCTAAATCATTTGGGAATGCTCGAAGATGCTCTACACTGGTGGGAAGATTGTCGAATTCAATATCCAAATAATGTGACCCCAATTCTAGAACAAATAGCGATTTTAGTTAGATTGGGTTTGTACGAAAAATGTGCTGAAAGACTTGCGGAATTGCACGATGAAGAAATGGAAGAACCAACAAATCAGCAAGCTATGAGGATGCAAGGAGTTAAGGGGATGGTAGACAGAGCCGCGAAAATGGAAAGGGAAGAAATTTTTAAGCCACAAGATCCAAATCACCCAAGATGGGAAATAATTGAAAAAATGAAAAAAGTGAAGCCATTATCTTCAACTTTCTGGTTAATTGCATTCATAGCACCAATTGTATTCATATTTGGTAGTTTTGCTATGACTCTTTTAGGAGGGACAATGTTTGGCTTCGTACTAGTTTTCCTCTTGATATTAGCAGCCTTTGGAATACTTACTAGATTATCAATGGGGCTATTACAATCAAGAAATCGACATGCGTTAGATGTCGATAGAGCAATTGATTACGAGACTTCTTCGGGGAAATTATGTATTCCTGAATCAATAAGAGGAAGTGTAGTGTATAATGCAATGCTCAAAAATAGAAGCCCAGCAGTTACTGAGAGGCTAGAAATAATTATTCACTCCGAAGAAAAAATTGGATCCGAATTTAAAATTAATTTGCCAGAATGGTGATTAACAAATCAGATAATTATGTTCCTGCACTATAATCAGTGGAGTATTTAATTCCCTCAGCGGTTAATGAATCAATCGAAATTCCAGTAGTTGATAACTTCAAACATGCTAACTCACTAGCAGTCTCTTTAGTTACATGTAAGCATCCAAACACTCTTTGCCTTGCAAGAGGTTTTTCGGTTTCGGCCTTTTCCTTAATGCGGCCAAAGCAGGCATTCAACTTCTTGCCCAAGCAACTCTTTTTCTCCAGCATCGACTAAAGAAATATCAGCAACAATGTATAAGCCGGATTTATCCTTGGTAAGATACATCCGCAAGGTGTTATTCAAGGTACGTAAAGCACCCCACTATTGAACCGTATCTACGTCAATTTTTACCGTTTTGTTGGGCATAATAAGAGGCATAGTATTGTTCAGCATACTGTCTGGCAGTTTGCTCATCATAACCCGATGCAACCATCTGTTGAACATATGCTTCAACAGGATCCATTTGCTCAACTCCACCGAATTGTTCAACTACATCAGAATCAGAATCTTTACCACTTCCTGATCTTAGTAACAATGTAACTCCAACAATTGCTAATATTGCTATGAATCCACCGACTCCGAGAATGATTGGACTAATCCCTCCGCTCTCACTAGAAGCACAGCTAGAATCATCAGGATCTATTTCGCAAATATCCTTTGGAAGCAAATTGATTACAATTTCCTCAGACAAGGTATACCTAGTTCCGTCACCTTCTGTAATTCTGAAATATAGTGTTGCTTGTTGACCGCTGATTGAATATAAATCAGAGATATCCAATGTCATTGAGAAGCCACTACCGTCGCCTAGACTGTCTGAAACATTATATTTACCAATTGTTTTTTGTGTGATTTTCTGAGTAGGCGTATAATCTAGAATAAGAGGATTTAATGAAACCTCAATCTTAACATCGCTATTCTCTGCACCACCTAGAATACTACCGACGATTGTTACGTCATCACCTGATTGAGAATCACTCGGACGAGGTGATGAGAAGACCCATACTGGTTCTTCATCTCCATCATTCTCTCCTACAACAATGAAATACATACGATACTTATTCTGAGTTTGTTTTCCAGCTTTATCATAAACGATTAATTCTACACGTACATCTTTTTCAATTGTTGGACTTGCAGTGATATTTCGGAAAGTATAACTCCATTCATCAGTAACTGCTGCTGGGTTCTGCCAAACATGTTGCTCATCACTAAACTCACCTACTGGCATATCATTAATCACTCTCCATTCGTATAGAGCGATACCTGTTTCGCCATTAGGAGCATCTGGATCAGTACTATTCTCACCAGTGAACTTAACAGTAGTTTCGCCAGTATCTGATAATCTCACTCTGTAAACTGGCCAATCAACACCCGCAATAGGCTTTGTACCATCTCTAGTAATATATTCTGAAGTATCTTCATCATGAACAATAGTTGCTGCAGAAATTGGGTAGAAATCATCTGCTAGAGTATCATTAGTGATTAAACGAATATATGTAATCCTGGTATGGCCAGCATCATCATGCAAGTATAGAGTGAGTAACCACTCTGCGCCAATTCTACATGGCTCGTTATCTTCGCCCACTGCACAGAATGAACCCATAGTAGGGATTGATGGACTGACTTGGTTAGAATGACTTACTAGACCTGCGTCTAATACGGCACCGTCCCATCCAGTAACTGAATCATTATTTCCAGATTGAAGATCCCAGTCTGCAATTAGTCCCTCAACTTCCGAAGTATAAGTAAATTCAAGATCCGCATTACTCTTGATATATTTATCACGATAAGCCCCTGTTGTAGGGTTAATATCTACTTCTTCATTATTAATTATTAACTCGAAATCTGTACCTGCAATACCGAAATCTAATGGGTAAGGAGTTAGATGGTAAGATAACATGTTGGATAACAGTGGTATATTTTCTCCACCGAATGACTCCGACACGCTAGGGTTCTCTACATCGACGGTAGTCACAATTAATCCACCAGCTCCCTTGTTACATACCGACATCAAAGAATGTCCTTGTACAGTATCTCTCATGAGTGTGTGGAAAGTCCCTCCAGTCACACTGATTCGCCCCCCACAGGTAGCAGGGATTTGGTTTGCTTGAACTTGAGAATCCACATCTATACCGGATATAGCCACATAATCTCCCGCATGAATTCCTGAGAAAGTTACCTTATCGATACCTTTCAAAATAGGATGATAAGGGTCATCGATAGAGAGATCACCATATTTTATCCTATTATCTGTAGTGAAATTATATTGGTTTCTGTCTTTAATCGCCATATCAAAAATTAATCTGCCTGGGTCATATTCGTTTTGGTAAGGGCCCAAGTGCATCTGAACAGTTCCCCCTTCAACCATGAAATTTTCGAGCACATCGACTACACTAAGACCATCAGTTTCTCTTGTTGTATCCATAATCTCATAATAGTCACCATAAACTACATTATAATCAGTCTGCCAAGGAAGGAGGACTTTGTTATAATGCTCTATCCAGTCAGGAGTAGCATAAGTATCCCAATCACTAACTCTCAGCTGTGTGTAAGTCAAGTTCATTTCATCCAAATCATTCTTTACCTGCTGTAAACGATTCTGATCAGTAGGATTGGAAAGGATAGCGACATCTATTTGATCATAAAACTGTATTACGAAGAAACGCTCATTTCCAGAACTGTTACCATCTTGTGTAAAATTAGCAAAGAAACTAATATTGTAAGTATGTCCATCGTACCATGATGAATAAGGTGCAGTCCAGTTCGCCCATGAACGTTCATGAGAGACTAAATCAAATGGTCCATTATCTGAGTTTTCTTCGTAAACTGTTTGCCCAGTATCTTCATCAATAATTTTCATTGTTAATTCATACTCTGCTTCTATTACTCCGTTTAATAATGGCAACACAAAGTCATGTGAAGAAGAACCATAGGTACCAAATTCATTCTTATTTGTTGTATATACACAAGCATAAGTAATGTCTGTAGTACAATCAAGAATATCAGGTTGCATTAGTGTGATATCTGCACTTGCAATACTAAACATAATTGTAGTATAATTGTTGGCTAAATTGACTTCAGATTTGTTATACCATTTTTGTAATGGGTCGGTATTGTCAAATAATGTCTTCACATCGATTCTATAAATACCACTCTGGAAATCATGATTTGCAATTGTTACTACTTGCTTCTCTGAAGCATCCATTCCATTGACATCAATGGTATATGTTCCATCGTCCTCGAAAGTAAATTCTTCAATTCTTATGTTATCAATTGCAAACCCAGCGGAACCAGCATTACCATTTACTCCATCATCATTAGATAAGAATCTCCATGTTAAAGTAACATCAGAACCTGATAAAGAGGTACATTCATCTCCCCACTCAAAAGTATTTTCACTAGTCTGATTTTGTAAGAATATATTAGACATATCTACAGTTACAGATTTGATAATTTGTTCAGAATCGAACCAAACGACTGAATTATACTTATCTGAAAAATCGCCAAAGTACTCAACTTCATCATAGCCATTACCATCGAAATCTTCACAACTATCAAATGGTCGTGGACCATTTTCATTCAGATCAGTCCAACTTCCAAAGATAATCCCATTGAAGTTTTCTCCATTTTTAGTCCATGAAACTTCTAATTGGGCTGCGTCTCTGATTGCTAGAATATTGCCATTACTATCCTTCAAGTAATCACCTTCAGCAAAGTAATCAAAGGTTAGGTAGGTGAAATCTGCTCCTTCTGCACCTACAGGGATATCTGGAATTGTTAATGTCTCATTCCAGTTATCGCCATATCCTGTGTCAGGATGACCTAGCCAGTAAGCGTGATTATTGAATACTCCTTGATTTTGAGGTAGCATCCCATTGGAGCCTGCTGAATCATCAATACGACTACCATTTTCATTTCCATCATCTTCCCAGATTTGGTTCCCTGAATTTCCGAATGTAAAATCTTCAATTGCTACTAAATCAGGTAATGCATTTCTGACCTTAGCCTCAACTTGAAAATCCGTCACGGTATTTCCATAATTTTCGACCTTCACATTAATGTCTCTAGGGCCGGAGGCATACCTTACTCCGTTTTCTAAATCAACCCAAGCTTCTTCGGCAATTCCTGGATCGTAAAGATTGTCCACAGTAAGCTGGAATTTAACCTCATCATTTGTAGCATCTGCATTATCAAATCCTGAAGGATTTTCTACAGAAGTGGAGATATAATATGTCTTATTATCTATGAAATTAGATGTTAGAGATACTTCACGCACAGCACCTGCTCCCAAATTCGTGAAAGATAACTCCTGACTGACTAAAGCTTCGGTTCCAAAATTGACATCTCTCTTTCTAATGGATATGTTATCAAATGCAAACCCATCTAATCCTGTATCATAAGATGCTCCATCTGGACCTACTGAGCCCATTAGGCCGCTTCTAAATCTGAATCTAATATCGATTACTTGGCCTGCGTAAGGAGTCAAATCAATTGAATTGATTTTCTCTTGATCAGGTGATTCTGAGCCTTCCTCTGTGAAATTAAGCCAGCCGGTTAAAGTCTCACTAGAAATGTCGCCATTATAAGTATTGTATTCTGGATCTACACCCTGATATAGGAGACGGAAATAACGATCATTATCCCATCCTCCAGCGAAGAAAACTTGTTCCCAACCACTTCCATCACTCCATACTTCGATACTGCATGAATCTTCATACAACCAACGTTCAACAACATCAAACTGTTCTGCTAGATATAGTTGGAAGAAAGAAGCACTGCACATTGCCCACATGTCAAGGTATGCAGCATCTGCTCCTGTCAAATCAACATTCTGGAGAATTACTGCTTCGTCTTGATGATTGTAATATCCTGAATCTGACTCATTCTGACCGCCGTCATAATCAAGTCCAGCCCAGAAATAGTTTGTAGGGTTAGAGTCGGCCTCCCATAATGATACATTTTGACTCCCTGTCGAGCCTGTTTCTACGTGCCATGAAGAGTCGCCTTCTTCATATTCTCCCGTGTAAGAGAACTTTTCCCATGCACATGAATTACAACCTGACTTGTCTTCATTTCCATCGAAATCATTGGAATAAACTACAGTATCGCTCCCACCCAATACTTCTTTTACTTCTAGATTAACATCAATACTTCCTGAAATTGGGTTCAAACCGGTATTCTTGATTGTAACATTAACAAATCTATTTCCTTCGCCCAGTTGAGCTGCTCCAGTAGCAGGATTGTAAGAAACTGGAGCTACAGTAACGTCAGTAATTCCCAAATCTTCGTTATCAAGCGACAGGACTGAAAGGAAATCACCCGCTCCTGGCCAACCTTGTGTATCAAGCCACATAGCATTATTTGCGAAACGGTAAGCGTAATCACGCTGACCGATTACAATTTCAAATGCACTATCATCTCCGCCTTGCAATTGTCCAGGTTGGGCCATTGTAGGCCTTCTTCCGACATCAAAAGATAAAGAAGGTAAATATCCAGGTCCATTTGGATTTGCGAGAATTATCTCAACAGAATTTATTTCTCTCAGGTTATCTAACAACAAGAAGGTCTGATTTTGAGACGTAGAATCTTGAATTCTTGTCAATGTTAATTCAGTCGGGACGAAAAAATCATATTCGCCATCTTGATTAACATCTTCGATAGTAATTGATGCACCTTTAAAATCTCCTAAATATGCATAATTCTGGGTCGTCCAAGAGGTTCCTGAACCATAAGCATAAGAAATATTTCCAGTTAATCCGTCAACTGCTGCAATTAAATCAATTTCACCATTATCATCTGTGTCCTTAATGTCAAAGCCATACAAAGGCTCATTATGTTCTGCCTCAAGTTTGAAGTCGTGAACTCCTTGAGCACCCGGAGCTAATGGATTAGGGAATGTTCCTTGCAGACAGTCATATTCCAATACCGTTACATTATCATAATGCCCTACAGATACACCCACTCCAGTATTGAATGGAGGAGTCCTTAAGAGCCAGATATCAAGATCTTCACAATCACCAATTCCTCCACCACCGGGGAAACCACCACCAGTTACTGTCTCACCATAATGTCCAAGGATCATATTTGTGTAAAGGCCATTAGTTAGGGGGACTGCTATTGTTTGTTGTGAAGTTATTATAGTTGGGTCAGGCCCTTTGTACACCTGAATATATTGATTAGTAGAAGTTGCATCTCTTACCACCATCACTATGTCTGCATTTCCGTCACCATCAATATCTGCTACATCCATGTCTGAAAGGAAGGGATTTGAAACTGTAATTTCCGAATCACTCCAAAGATTTACTCTCTCATCACAATCCCCCCATAGTACCGTAAGATTTCCCGGTCTAACGAAAGACTCACCTACAAATCTAATATTTTGCTGATAATAAACAAGATCGTTGACTCCATCTCCATCAATGTCTGCTACCTCAACACGGGTTCCATCTGCTGTATCTACGAAACCTGCACGACGAGAGTCATTATTGGAAATAAATACATCCTGTCTGTCAGCAAAACCGCCAGATCCATCATTGTATAATACAGTGATGAAAAGTCCCATTGTACTGGCAGAGGCAATATCATTGTCTCCGTCACAGTCAAGATCCCCTATCGAGATATATGAAGGGTCTCGTTGAACCGCATATTGAGTAATATGGGATGCAGAAACCGCCGGAATTAGCGATAAAAACAAGGAACTAAGGAACAAACTGACCAGTAGGACGGCTTTCCTACTCTTCGCGGCTTGATTATTGGTATTCTTCAGACTATACAGCATACTACTTCCGAGTTTAACTCTATTCTTAGCACTTATCACCCATTGATTCCTCTCACCTACGGTGAATATTAAGAAACTAAGTGACTTAATTAAGTAAAAAAAAATATATCATTGAGAAATTAACCAACTCGGATTCGGAGCATAATGAATTTCTGCGCCACCATAAATTAGTTCTAAACGACCCATGATCCAAAGCCTATTTAGGAAGATTTCTAGGTCTGCACCTTCTCTATTTATTCTCTCTCCAATTAAGTCTTCAATTGCACTTATGGGAAGTGATGTTTGACCATGTTCACGCACGACAAGAGTCAACAGAATTTGCAACCAAGATTCTGCCATTGGGTCACCAGATAGATTGTTGGATAAAGGCTCGGGTTCGTCTATTGATTCTAAAAATTCTCTTATATATTCAATCTGAGGCTCGGTTCTAGAAGGTCCATCTAAATCAGAAATTTTCGATTTGATGTCTAAATCTCCAATTCTTCTGACTACAGCAGGAATACTGCTTGGATCTGGGGGAGGTCCTGGTAATTTTTCTTCTTCTGTCAAGATATTGGAAAGATTTTCACCATACCCAATAGCAGCATGAGATTCTAATTCACTATCGTCAAATAATCTAGCCGAAAGAGGTTGGATGAAACCAACTCTTCCTTGTAGGCCCAATTCCTGACGTAATGATTCAACAACACTAGACTCCCCCTCAATAATGATGTCAATATTATTTTCAGGTGAGCGAAATCTGAATCTGACTGTCCCCCTCATCTGCATACCATCACCCCTAACATTACTTGTAGATAAGACATTACGTTTCAAATCATTCCTTGGCTAGATTACGTAAAACTGTTTGTAAAATTCCACCATTATTGTAATAATCAACCTCGACAGGAGTATCTAAGCGCACGATAGCTTTGAAATTTATTAACTCACCACTGTTTTTAGTTGCTTGAATATCTATTGTCGATAAAGGAACTAGCTCCATATCAGCTGGAATATTGAAACTCTCTGTCCCATCTAGCCCGAGTGAGTCGGCATCCTCTCCATCGATAAATGTCAGAGGAAGGACTCCCATTCCAACAAGGTTTGAACGATGAATCCTTTCAAAAGATGTTGCAATAACTGCTCTAACTCCAAGTAATAGTGTCCCTTTAGCGGCCCAGTCTCTGCTGCTTCCAGTACCATATTGTGAGCCAGCTAAGACCACTAAATCTGTTTCTTCAGATTGATATCTTTGACTTGCTTCGAATATAGAAACGACTTCATTGGTAGGGAAATGTGTGGTCCAACCACCTTCAGTACCTTCCGCAATTTGATTCTTGATACGGATATTTGCAAATGTACCTCTCATCATAACTTCATGATTTCCTCTTCGACTTCCAAAAGAGTTGAAATCTTTCATTTCTACGCCATTTCCGATAAGATATTTTCCAGCAGGACCGTGATGAGGGAAGGCCCCCGCTGGTGAAATATGATCTGTAGTCACAGAATCACCAAGTTTCAATAATACTCTAGCATTTTTTATTGGTTTAATAGGAGATGGATTGGCTTTGATACCCTCAAAAAACGAGGGTAGTCTGATATAAGTTGATTCATCTTCCCAAGGATATAATGCGGATTTTTCAGATGGTATTGAGTCCCATCTTGGCTCTTCTAAAACATCTGAATATCGATCTCTAAACATTTCAGGTGTCAAAGAACTTTGTAAAGTTTCATTAATTTCTTCATCGGATGGCCATATATCAGACAGCATCACTGGTTCATCATGATTAGTATAACCAATAGGATCATTAAATAAATCAATATCTAAAGTTCCTGCAAGAGCGTAAGCAACTACTAATGGAGGACTTGCAAGATAATTTGCCTTCACCTTTTGATGGATACGCCCTTCGAAATTTCTGTTTCCAGAAAGTACACTGCCTACAATAAGATTGGATTCATCAATTGCACTTTCTATGTCTTCATCCAGTGGTCCAGAATTACCAATGCAAGTTGTACAGCCATAACCAACCACATTAAAGCCTAAAGCAGATAGATCTTCTGTTAGTCCTGCTGCATCGAAATATTCTGTAACTACTCTACTCCCAGGTGCTAAACTAGGTCTAACCCAAGGTTTCAATTCTAATCCTTTCGACCTGGCATTTCTAGCCAAAAGGCCTGCTGCTAACATAACACTTGGATTACTAGTGTTAGTACAACTTGTAATCGCAGCAATAACAATATCTCCATGTTGAAGATTTATATTTCTACCTTCTATGTGAGATGAATCTTGATTATTTTCAGAATTAATTCCATGACCTTGATGACCAGGAGGTGAATTTAGGCTTTGTAACCAATGTTCTTTCATTTCAGAAAGATTTACCCTATCTTGAGGCCTCTTCGGCCCAGCCAATGCTGGTTCAACTGTATTCAAATCTAATTTGATTGAGGATGTAAATTTAGGCACCGGGGTTTCACTTGTGTGGAATAGGCCCTGAGCAGTAAGATATTTCTTTACATTTTCAATATGTGAAGGCTCTCTACCAGACAAATGCATGTAATCTAGAGTTGTCTGATCCACTGGGAAAAATCCACAAGTCGCTCCATATTCGGGAGCCATGTTGGCTATAGTTGCTCTATCTGGCAAGCTTAAGTTTGCCATTCCTGAACCATAAAATTCTACAAATTTAGAAACCACGCCATGTTCCCTTAATAGTTCTACAATTCTTAGAGTCATATCAGTTGCAGTAACTCCTGCACGCAGCTTCCCAGATAACTCGAAACCTACTACTTCAGGCAACAGCATATAGATTGGTTGGCCGAGCATTACTGCTTCTGCTTCAATTCCACCGACTCCCCAACCAAGAACACCGAGACCATTAATCATCGTTGTATGAGAGTCAGTACCAACTAAAGAATCAGGTATCCATAAGTTATTTTCTAAACGAGCAACACTCGCAATCCATTCTAAATTCACTTGGTGGACAATTCCTCTACCTGGTGGCACTGCTCGGAAATTATCTAAATTCATTTGACCCCATTTTAGAAATTTATATCTCTCCATGTTACGTTGGTATTCTATTTCTAAATTACGTTCCCTGGCGTCTGGAAATAATCCTGAAATATCAACCTGAACGGAATGATCTATTACCAAATCTACAGGGACTTGGGGGTTGACTTTCTCTGGATCGCCTTCTAAATCTACCATTGCGTCTCTTAATGCAGCGATATCTACCACTGCAGGAACGCCTGTAAAATCTTGTAAAATTACTCTACTCGGATTAAATGGAATTTCTTCTGGTTTCATTGTGGGAGACCAAGAAGCAATTCTCTTGACATCTTCTATGGTCACAAGAAAACCATCACATTTCCTAAGAGCAGATTCAAGTAAAATTCTTATTGAAAACGGTAATTCATCTAATTTACAGAGACCCTGTTCTTCAAGACTCTTCAATGACATGAAAAAACCAGTATCTCCTGAACTAGTAGTGAATTCAGACTTCGCAGAGAACAAATCATCAGCAACCATGTTTGGACCGGCCGTGATAAAGCACAAGAATATGCCTAAAGATAAACTTCGTATTTTCGTTTTAATTAAGATATATCTACAGAAAGTAGACGTACTTCAAAAATTGGTCTATCATTATCGCCAGTTTCAACATCACTAATTGCAGTTACTGAACTTAAACCACTCGAAACTTTTCCAAAAACTGTATGCTGACCATCGAGATGTGATGGAGTACTATCTTCTGGGACAATAAAGAATTGACTCCCTCCAGTATTTGCATTTTGTGTTTTAGCCATCGAAATAACTCCAGGCTCATGAACTAGACCATTATCTGCCTCATCTCCAACTGTCCAAGAAGTTCTATCACAATCGCTGGAACTAGTTTCTGCTTGACCGTTACAGTAGCCATACCAATTGTACGCATAGCCTCCACTACCTGTGCCCGATTCAAAGTCTCCCCCTTGAACCATAAAACCGTCTATAACCCTATGGAATATTGTTGATTTATAGTTACCATTAACAGAATGAGCAATGAAATTTTCAACATGGTCTGGAGCCTGAGATGCGTACAAATCTATTACCACCGTGGCTGTAGTTCTACTATTCTCATCCATACCATTGGGAACATATGAAATCTGCATAGTAGCTTGCGAACCAGAAACTGATACTTCTTCATTCATGAAATCAGCCAGTACTTTAACTGAAGATAATAGAAGAAGACATACAACTAACATTACTACTAATCCCATTGGAGTTGGACTGCCATTATCCAATACTTGGAAGGTTGAGCCTGTTGAAATCCCCTCTTGATCCATAACTGAAATTAGTTTCCCCCTTTCTCGAAGAGTTTCTTTTGATTTAGGGTCTAGTTTTAACGCATTAGAATAATTCTTGTATGCTTGTTTTAAACTTGTCTTTCTAGATGATGTATCAGTATTAGCTTTGATAACATAAAGATCGGCTGCTAGAGATAGAGTTTTGGCTCTCTGTACGTCGTTTTCACAGTTATCCCAAGCAACTGAACGGAGTAAAGCTAAGGCTTTGTCAGGATGGTCTTGACTTGCTATCGAATTCTTTGCTTCATCCCAAGCTCTTTGCAGTTTTTCGGATACGGGCATGTGCCTCGGAAGAGCACCTAATAAAAAACTACAACGGAACTAGTTCAGCTAAAAATTTCGGATTGGTGAACGGCAATACATAATACTAGTTCTCTACGGCAGTGGATTCACGCAAGCACCTTACGGGCTACGGTACCAACGGAGAATGTGAAATAATGAACCTGCGAGTTAATGACTTTACAATCAATATAGCAACAGCAAACGGAACTGGTTCTCAATCAGCAAATCTAGTCATTTTACATTCAATGTATGAAATGGGAGTTCCTGTTAGTGGGAAGAATTTATTCCCTAGTAATATTTCAGGACTACCTACTTGGTTCATCATCAGAGCAAGTGACGCAGGATATCAAGCACCTGGAGATTACACTCATATACAGATATTGATGAATAAAGATACGTGGCAAAAAGATCTCGATAAACTTGACCCAGGGACGGTTATTATTTACAATAAAGATACAAAATTACCAGTCGATAGAGACGATTGTATTTTACTTGGAATGCCAATGACTAAGATGGCTAGAACGATTAGCCCAAAGATGGCTAAACTTATGGCAAATATGTATTATGTAGGTGCGCTCGCTCACATCTTAAAAATAGACCAAGAGGCTATTAGAAAGGCAATTTCTCAGCAATTTGGTGGGAAAGAAAAAGCCATTGAATGGAATATGCAAGCTATATCTGAAGGCATTGAATATGCAAAAGATAATTGGGATTATGAATCTGAATATTTAGTTGAGGAGAGAGAAAAAGATCCAAACACATTCCTTATTGAAGGTAATGAGGCAACTGCCCTAGGTGCTATATATGGAGGAATAAATATGCTTTCTTGGTATCCTATTACTCCGTCATCTTCTGTTGCGGAGTCGATCATTGGATGGATTCCAAAACTCAGAGAAGGTGAAGACGGTGGTGCAACTTGTGCAGTAGTACAGGCAGAAGACGAATTAGCCGCTGCTGGGATGGTTTTGGGTGCTGGATGGGCTGGCGGTAGAGGAATGACCTGTACTAGTGGACCAGGAATTTCGTTAATGTCCGAATTTATTGGATTGTTTTACTTCTCTGAGGTACCAGGAGTTATTTGGGATGTTAATAGAGTAGGCCCTTCTACAGGATTACCCACTAGAACTCAACAAGGAGATTTGTCAATGCTTTACGAAGCAAGTCACGGAGATACTCAACATATTGTTTTGATTCCAGGAACTGTCGATGAATGTTTCGAATTTGGATGGAGAGCGTTCGATTATGCTGATCGATTCCAGACTATGGTCTTTGGATTCGGCGACTTAGATTTAGGTATGAACAGGTGGAGTACGGCTGGTTTTAAATATCCTGGAACTCCAATGGATAGAGGGAAAGTAATCAGAAGCCAAGAACAAATGGACGCGATAGCGAATTATGGACGTTACAGAGATGTAGACGGAGATGGGATTGCATATCGAACATTACCTGGAAGTGGTCTAGACCCAATTCTTTATCGGGGAACTGGTCACGATGAAGATGGAATATATTCAGAAGACCCTCAAGTGTATCATGCCACAATGGAAAGACTGAGGAGAAAAATTGATGGCGCGAGAGATGTATTACCCGCACCTGTAATTAGAGAAGAGAAAGAAAAGAGCGTAGGAATAATTTTCTATGGTTCTATGGAAAATACTATTGTAGAAATTGATGACATGCTTGAAGAAACTGGACTATCAGTTAGTACCTGCCGTGTTCGGGCACTTCCTTATCACTCCGAAGTCCAATCATTTATTGAGGAACATGAAAAGGTGATTGTTCTTGAGATAAACAGAGATGGACAACTATTTGGCATTCTGAGAAAAGAGCTCCCAGTTCATCTACTGAGTAAAATCCAAAGTGTTGCTTACAGTGATGGATTACCACCAAGAGCAAAGGTGTATTCAAATATGATTATTGATGCTTTAGGAGAGGTGAGATTATGAGTATTTTAAAACTGAATGTAATTGATTTAGAAAAGTCAGAATACAAAGGTGGGAAATCATCATTATGTCCTGGCTGCGGACATGACCAAATTTCAAATGTAATTATTCAAGCAGCATGGGAAAATGGGATAAAACCAGAAGGTATCGCAAAAATGAGTGGCATAGGGTGTTCATCCAAAACACCTGCATATTTTTTAGGAAAGAGTCATGGATTTAACACAGTTCACGGAAGAATGCCATCAGTTACAACTGGCGCAAATATGGTGAATAAAGATCTCTCATTCCTAGCTGTTTCGGGGGATGGAGATACTGCTAGCATAGGCATTGGACAATTTATCCATGCAATAAGAAGAAATCTTGACATGGTATATATCATTGAAAACAATGGCGTATACGGATTGACTAAAGGTCAATATAGCGCTACTGTCGAAAAAGGTTCCAAAAAGAAGAAAGGAGCAATGAATGAACAAGCCCCAATTGATTTGTGCGCAATGGCAGTAAATCTAGGATGTAGTTTCGTTGCAAGGTCATTCTCAGGAAGTAAGAAACAATTGACTGCGTTACTAAGAGCAGCAATGAGTCACAAAGGTATGGCAATTATTGATGTCATTTCACCATGTGTTACATTTGCAAATAATGATGAATCATATAAATCATACAATTATGTTAAAGAAAATGATGAAGTATTACATATCGTAGATTACATACCTCATTTCTCACCAATTGAAGCAGTAGAGGTGCCTGCGGGTGAGTTCAAAGAAATCAAATTATTTGATGGATCAACACTAAGGCTGGAAACGGTTGGAAGTGAACATAATCCAAATGACCCAGTGGAGGCTTTGCGTGCAATTCATGAAGCCGATAGAGAAGGAAGACATGTTACGGGCTTACTGTACTATGACTCTGATAAGAAAACAGCCACTGAAACACTTGGATTAACAAACACTCCACTGATGGCTCTACCCGATTCTCAATTAAGGCCTAGTGAAGAAAGCTTGGAACTATTGAATGCTGGATTTAGAACAAACTAATTACTTTAGATGAACTAAGGTTTTCTTGAAATACATAATCCTTGTCCGGGGAATGTTAGTCCCTTAGTGTAGTGGTCCATCATGTGGGGTTCTGGATCCCATGACCCTGGTTCGAATCCGGGAGGGACTACCAATTACCTCGTTCTCCGATTAGTTGATGAAAGAAACCTTTCTCTCATACATTATCATGCAACTCATTGATGAATATCAGGACTCTCCTGTACTGAATGGATTTACTCATCTAGCAGACAGTACTGACCCACTTCACATTCTGATGAGTTTGACAAATTTGATTACTGCGGCGACTCTAGTCCTGTGTACGTTAGTATTAGGAAGTTTAGATAAAAATGAAACTATATCACAATTTCCATTACTCGTAACTTTGTCAATTTCTTTGGCCATGCTGGTTGGATTGATAATAGAATATCTACTAAAAGAAAATAAGGAATTAGTTAGGGGTATCCGATCACAAATAAAATATTTTCAAGTCATAATATTCTTTTGGATGTGGATATTATGGGGATTGAATCGGACGAGCTATTTCGATTTTTCCGAATGGTCATTTATGATTCTTATATCAGTAACATTACTGACAACATTCTTTATTCTTGGAGTACATCACAGAATAAAATTGAGTAAAGTTAAAATTAATCAGGTTTCACTTCTGAATAGAGTGAAATCTACATCGAAGAAGAATCCAACTACGCTAACGAGAGCCGAAATTGAAGAAATTAGACTAATATCAACTCAAATTAATAATCAATTGCTTACATTCATGGGATATATTTCCGTAGGACTTGTCGCTGCACTGATGATGAATATTGTAGATCTAGATTCTGAATCAATTACTAGTTTCACTTCTTCTATTATTAGCATAGATATTGCATTATTAATTTCAAAAATAGTTGCTAGTCAACAGAAATCAATAATTGAATAATTGAAGTAATCTTTGCTCAATCAATTGATAAATTCTTTCTAGAAATTGCAGCGGTAATTATTGATAGAAAATAAATGAATAATGAAGGTGCAGGAAGAAGTCCTTTAGTACTTGAATTTATCGTAATTATGGATTCATCAATTAATTCTTCAACCCAAGTCGAAGAGTCAATTACTCTCTTTTGATAGTGAACAGTCCATACTCCATCGCCTACTAAACTGAGATTCTTTATTCCAACTGTGATTTCAGATTGATTTGTAGCATTAATTCCAAAATTTTCTGAATACCATAATAAGTTCCCGCTAGAATCGGAATAATGGAAAGTTGCATTTGAAGTACTTGCATGGCCAAGATTAGAAACATCTGCAACAATTCTATTATCTGTAATTTCAAAATTTTCAACTACTAATCTCGCACGCCAATACCAAATATTCTGAACTAAATACTTCATTACATCCAATTCCTCCCCCAATCTATCTGAAAGCGCTTCTACAGTCCCCAACAAAAATTGTTCATCATCAGTTTCAAAAGTGAATGTAGGGAACCCCATTACGCCATATCCGTAATCGCGACTAGTACCACAATTTGGATAGAGTCCTTGATTGGCATTTCGAATGGGTATCTCTGAGATATTATCATTAACATCATCACGAATATGATGAAATAACTCCCAGTCCGATGGCTGTTCTGGCCATTTACCCCATGGATAAAGCATAATCCAAACTCCTGTGTGCATTGTAACATATAGGTCTGCATCTGGAACAACTTCGTTCATGTAAATTGAATTTGCAAGAGTCTCTGATTCACTAAAGGCACTGCTTCCGGGTTGTGTAGAATCGCAGGTATTCCAGTAATGATCATAATTTCTATTCAGATCAACCTGATTTATGTTCCATCTACTATCGAAATCATTTCCATCGGCATTTAACATGATGAGAATATGCAACTCAGTAGTTTGTAAGATGTCAACAACTTCCTGATCTCCATCACCCCATCCTTCAATGTAATATTCAGCTGTGAGAAAAGCTAATTCAGTACCTAGGTGTTCATTTCCATGGTGACCACCATCAATATAAGCTACTTCTTTATCAGTGCCATCTGGTTTTTTTTCTTGGCTCCAGTCTGAAATTTGCAACATCCAAATCTCTCTTCCAAGCTCTGTTTGTCCTATAGAAAATAAAATTACGATTTCAGGGTAATCATCAGCCCACTCATCTAAATCAAGAGTTAGTGTTGCGTAAGAGTGATACCAATGTTCCTGTACAATATCTGGTTGTCCAATCTGTGCAGTGACAATTGAAGATGCTGAAGCCACTAGTAATGAGGTCAGAACTACAACGACCCACAATCGACTCATGCTTTGCTGTGGGGGTTACTACCTAGAATCATTTGCATCTGTATTCACCCCATTTTAATTGAAATCTAACTTGATTAACGATTACAAAAGTATATACAGAGAATTACTAATTGCATGATATGATGGATACGGTGGTAGTGGCTCTACAGATTGTCATAGCATTGGTAATATTTGCTGTTTGGATTTTTAGGCCCAGTCTAAACACAAATTATCGCGCAGGCAATGCACAGAATATTTTCGAAGAATTTGCAGTTTATGGATTGCCTAAATGGTCCGTCTATGCAATTGGTGCTACAAAGTTGACTTTGGCATTTATGTTGGTTATTGGGATATGGTATACTCAGTTAGTTCAATTTGCTGTAATCGCAATGGGTATTTTGATGGCTGGAGCAGTGATATGTCATCTCAAGACAAAAGAAGATCCTCTGAGTAGGGCCATTCCTGCATCATTAATGTTAGCAATGTGTGTCTTAGTGATTTATTTTGGTTGAATTATAATTATTCTTATACGGTGACTTAGATAATTATATCTGAGAGGAAAAATTATCTTGCCGAAGCAACGACTAAAAATACATTATGTTTAGCAGAGCATATGAGTCAAATGAAATCTATAATTTTGGTAATATTAATGCTAGTTTCTATTTCTTCTGGATGCCTAGGGAATAGCGATGAAATAGATCAAAAAAATGATACTATTACAAATCTTGAGAATGAAATTAATGACTTGAATCAAGAAAATGAGAATTTATCGAATCAAATAGAATCAATGAATGAAAACCTTGCACTGATTGATAATATTTCCTCTGAATTAGAAGGGTTGTTATTTTCTGCTAATTCAACATTAGAGAGTCTACACATAAATCTCGAGACTAATGAGCAAACTATAAATTTACTGTCGGAACAAAGGGATAATTTACAGATTGAACTACAACAAGTAATTGACTCTAATTCTACAGTAATTTCTGAATTGGAAGCAAATATTACCCAACTAAATCAACAGATAAATGATCTGGAAACTGATTCATTATCATTAAATTCTCAAATTGTAGATGCACAGGAAGAAATTTCTGAATTGACAAATACTATCGTCGCCTTAAATGACCAAATATCCAAACTAACTTATCAGATGTTTACAGACACACAAGGTTGTCCTTATTCAGCACCCTCTGAGAAAATGAAGATTGGATGGGATTTAAATTCCGATAACCAATTATTAGGCAATGAAGAAATTCAAATGATTTCTGGAGATTGTATGGCAGGAATTGGAAAAGTAGCACCTGTAGACGATAATGGAAATGAGAGGATTGCACAGATGGTAGAAATGGGAGGAGTACTATATTTTACAGCTGATGACGGAATTCATGGATCTGAATTATGGAGATCAGATGGAACAGTTGGAGGGACTTATATGGTGATTGATTTAACACCTCGAATGTGCCCAACCTGTGCAAATATGGATACTGATATTTCAGAATTAGTTGCTGGAGATTCGAAGTTATTTTTTGCTAGTCCTGTCCAAACTGCAGGGGTACCAGACCTGATCAAAGAGCTGTTCGTAAGCGATGGTACAGAAGCAGGAACTACCTTGGTGAAAGATATATTTGATTGCCCAACAAATACAGGAGAAGTCATGATAGATTATAGTGGAATTAATTCCCTAATGGTTATCCCAGGTTCTAGTATTGGTCCATCGGGACAAGATAAGGTTGTTTTCTCAGCATTCGATTGTTCAACTGCTGCTTGGACTTGTTATGGTGAAGAACCATGGATTTCGGATGGCACAGAAGCAGGAACTATGCAAGTCGATAACCTTAGAGTAGGAGACACTCCGATGTCTACTCCAGATGGATTTGGTGTAGTTATAGATGCTGTTGGAAGTCAACCAAGAAATTTCTTCCAAGATGGAAATCAGATTTATTTCACTGCAGATGATAATGTAACAGGTCGAGAAATTTGGAATTTTAACTTTCTACAACTCTCAAACGGAGCTCATCTGATTAAAGATATTAATCAAGGCGCTGCTGACTCTTTCTTATTTGATTCTGATATAGAATTTATAGGATTAGAAGGCGATATATTGTTTGCAGCTAATAATGGAATTGTGGGTAATGAGTTGTGGAAAACTGACGGAAGCATTGAAGGAACAACTTTACTGAAAAATATTGCAATTAACGAGAGCTCAAGTAATCCTTCTCAATTTACTTTAGTGGGTGGGGATACTGTTTTCTTCACAGCAAATGATGCCATACACGGGACTGAGTTATGGAAAACTGATGGAAGCTGGGCAGGGACTGAAATGGTAGAAGATATATTGCAAGGATCGGAGGGTAGTAATCCTAATTATTTGACAGAATTTAATGGAGCGATATACTTCAGTGCTGAGAGTGATGATACGAGTGGACAAGTAGCGATGATGGCAAATTATGAACATTTGACATGGGAATACACAATGCAAGATACTGTTCAAACTCTGGAAAACGGATTTTCTTCAAACTATATACTTATTACAAGTAAACCGATAGTAACTGAAAACGGATTATACTTCATAGGGACATCTCAACATACTAATTCTGATGGTCTTCTTGTCACTATGTCAGTATTACATCATTATCATTGGGAAGCTAATGCTATGTTAATGGATGAAATTATTTGGGGAGAAGGTTCATTTGAAAATGCAATTGGAGGATTATTAGGTTCTTTAGACAATACCTTATATTTCAAAATGAAAGGTTCAAATGATTTTTCATACTACAAAAGTCCATTAGATGTTTATACAATGACAGTTAATAACTAATATCAAATTGAACGATAAAGAATATCCGAAACCCAAGTAATCATGATTATTATCATAAACCAACCTAGAGCAATTTTTGCTAGAGGTTTCGATTCTTTTCTTGGAGGAAAAGGATCTATTCCTGCATCTAATGCTGCAGCGATAATTGCTAATTCTTCTTCAATAGTTTGAGGCTCTTTCATAATAATCACTCACGGTTCAATTGTAGGGTTCCATCCTGAGATATATGATTCTTCAAGTGAAGAAAAGTCTTCAATAACATCAGAGATATCGATATTTAGAGAATCTATATTTTCAATTATACGAGCAGGATTGCTTGATTTAGGTATTGTAATACAACCATTATCATAGACCCATTTTATTGCAGCCTGAGCAGGGGTACAGCCAATAGATTGGGCAATAGAAACAAGATTAGGATCTGTAACTTTGTGCCCTCTGGCCAGCGGAGAGTATCCCATAGTAATAGCTCCAATCTTCTCATTCGCTTTCCTTAATTCTAACCTTGGTAACCAGGGATGTACCTCTATTTGATTTACAGAAGGTAAAATAGTTGCATATTCCTTCATAGCATCGAGATGATTAATTCCATAATTAGATACTCCTATGGATCTTGTCAATCCTAATTCAAGACACGCTTCCATAGCTTTCCATACTTCTCCACGGACTGAAATATTCTCAGGAGGTGCGTGTACCAAATACAAATCAACAAAATCAAGACCGAGACGCTGAAGACTTTCTCGACATTGAGATATTGTTTCATCAAAACCGGTAGCATGGACTCTTCTTAGTTTGGTTACTATAAAAATCTCATCTCGAGGTATTTTTGAACTTCTAATTGCCTCCCCAACAGCATTTTCATTACCATAGGCAGTAGCTGTATCAATTAGTCGATAACCGTTATCTAATGCATGGAGAATAGAGGACTTACATTCGTTATCATCCATCTGCCAAACGCCAAGACCGAATCTAGGCATTAAAATTTCGAAAAGTTTTGTGCCATTTTGATTATCTCTGTGACTAATCGGCACGTAGTCAATCATGACTGTCGATTAACCTAGTAGACTTGAGTCATTCGACAGGCTGGTTTGAAATCATTGACCACCTCGAGACATCATGGATGAATTGCCCGAGGGTGTGGTTTTACCCAAGGCTAATGTTGCAATACCCAGGCCATCTGCTTCACTAATAGTAAGTAGAATGAATGGAAATATTGGCGAGATACTGTTATGCCATAGAGTCTCTGAGGTACCTTCTTTTCCCGACTTCTGGGCGTTTCCAGGAGGTGGAGTCAGTCGCACTGATAGAAGAACCTCTGATGAAAATCCAAAATGGTTAGCAAACACCCAAGATCCAGTAACAAGTATTACCTTACTGAGAGAGCTTGTTGAAGAAATAGGGTTTTCTCCTGATGGTAAAGGATCACTAGAATTAGTTGATGAAGAAATTCAAGAGAATATATGTATTAATAAAGAAAAATGGGCATATTATGTTAAAAATGGAGAAATAAAAATTGATAATTTTAATTCACAAATTATAGCTGTTAGGACTATGCCACCATTCGCACCTATTAGATTTACAAATACATTCCATCATCTTTCTATCGGAGATTCAAAAATTGAACCAAGATTTCCAAAAGGTATGTCTGAGTTTGATGAATATAGGTGGTGGAAACCAGAAAATCTCCTACAATCGTGGCTAAATCATGAGGTAAGATTACCACCTCCTCAAGTAACACTGATTAGAGATATTTGTGAATCATTAGAGGAAAATGGAGATTTGGCATCAGCTTTTGATAAACTTTCGATAAATCCTTCTGAAGGATACCATATCTTAGAATTCGCACCAGGTGTTGAATGCATACCATTACCAACCCAAACACTACCTCCAGCAACTCATACAAATTGCTATGTTTTAGGTGTTCCAGGTGGAGAAAGAGTAATCATAGACCCTGCTGCTAAAAGTAAAGATGCCTTGGAGATATTATCTAAAAAAATAGATGAAATAAGATTATCTGGAAGTGAAATCATAGCAACAATTTTCACACATAAACACCAAGATCATATTGGTAATTTAGAAGAAATTGACAAAATGTATAGGGCGCCAATTTGGGCTAGTAAAGAAACTCTAGAGGCTATTTCAAAACTAGAAAACAATAAGGTTTTACAAGAAAATGATTCATTCGTATTGAAGGGGAATAATTCTTCAGAATGTTGGGATATAATTGATACCCCAGGCCATTGCCCAGGTCACATCTGTTTGGTTGGAGATGCAGGTATTGTAAGTGGAGATAATGTAACTGTAATCGGTACAATTCTTGTTCCTTCAACTGATGGAGATATGAATAAATATCTAGAGGGTTTACAAAGAATGAAAGAATTAAATCCTCCTCTTTTATTCCCCGGACATGGCCCATTTTCAGCCAATCCTGAAAAATTACTGAACAGATATATCAAGCATCGAAGTAAAAGGCATCAATTAGTACTCGATGCTGTGAAAGATTTTTCTGATTTACAAGAAATCGCTAAAAAATCATATGAAGATACTCCGAATGCTCACCCTAAACTTTTGATTGATCAGACTTTGTCACATTTGAAAGGACATATTGAATCTGGAGAAATTATTCATGAAAATGGCAAATATTCATTTTTTCAGCGTTAAATAAGAGATGATGCAGTTAATATGAATAATTGTTACTTCTAGGGTTAATCGGGCGATTACTCATGAGTGAAGACAAATGGTGGGGTAAAGAAGAGAAGAAGGAATCGTCAAAAGAGACCATTGAAGAGATGATGGATCACACTGAAATGATGAGAATCAAAAGAGAAGAAGAAATGGCCCAAGCGCAACATGAGGCTGAATTAAGCAGGCTGAAGGACGAAACGCTTGGAACAAATACAGATGATTCTAATTCTGTATCCCCAATAGTACAATCAGATAAGGGGGCTTTTGACTGGATGACTGACGATCCAGGATATCTTTTTCTAACAATTATTGTTTCCTTAGGATTCATTGCATCAATCCTTGGTTCAATGTTATTACCAGATGTGGATGAAGAATGGGGTATTACTGATGCGACTGTTCTAGATGGAACTGAGTGGATAGAATATGACCGTTCTTACGAAGAATGTTCAGATTATGATGATTATGATGACTATTGCTACGGAGAATGGTATTGGGTATACTCATACGAATGCTATGCTGATGTTTACTACAATTATTCAGTCTCGGGAACAGAATATTTTGGAGAATATTATTTATTCATTGGAGAGTTTGGTGACTACTGTTTAGAACAGATTGAGAATGATATTATTCCAATTAATTCAACTTGGGATGCGTGGTATAAAATTGATGAGAATGAGGTTAGTCAACTTGAATCACCAAGTGATAGGGGTGCAATTCTTGCCTTCTTTGGAATGTGTTGTTTACTACCAATTTTACTAAGTTTACTATTTTTCATGTATTTTGAGGGAAATAATGACCAGTATGATAATTCAAACTCTAACAGTAGTAATGAAGTCCATCATTACCACCATAGAGGAGGAATTATGGGGGGAGTATACTACGGAAGCCCTTGGTATAGAAGACCTTGGTTCCATCGTCGGAGAAGTAGAAGGAGAATGCGTATCTCAAGTAGTGGCGGTCGTCGCTCAGGTGGTGGCGGTCATCGTTCAAGTGGTGGCAGTCGTCGTTCAAGTGGTGGCGGTCGTCGTTCAAGTGGTGGCGGTCGTCGTTCAGGTGGTGGCGGTCGTCGTTCAGGTGGCGGAAGAAGATCACGCTGAATCTCAAAAGGTGTTTGAATGGATAACCATTGGAAAGGAATTCCAGAACTCCCAAATTGTATCGGGGAGGAAAGGATCATCAGAGTTTCTGAAAATGTTTCTTTGAGAGTTTTTATTTGGAAACCTGTCAAAAAATCATCAAAAGCACCTATATTAATGGTTCCAGGTTGGGGATCGGTCTTCGAGGGTTGGAGACCTTTAGTATCGGAATGGGTCCAAAGTAGAAAAATTATTTATATTGAAACTCGCGAAAAAGCTAGTGCCATATTTGATAATAAAATGAAACCAAAAGATTTCGTTATGAGTAAATACATAGAAGATATAGAGACCATAATCGGAAAGTTACAATCGGAGAATGAATTGGATGGTGACTTCCATTTGTTTTCATCATCTTTGGCCTCCACTATCATAATTCATGGATTACAAGAGGGAAATATATCGGGTAAGAGTACGATTTTTCTAGCACCGAATCAAAAATTTAGGTTTCCTTTTTGGGCAAAAATTTTAATCAAATTGCCATTACCTAAATTTACATTAAAATGGCTTATTAGAATTGCAATATGGGCAGTCGAAAGGAAAGTGGAAGAAGAAGGACAGAAGATTAGATATCGAAGAACTCTACTTTCACAGAACTATGAAAGAATGAGATATTCTGCTAGATATCTAATGGGATACTCATTACCAGAAAGTTTGTCAAATATAGATATACCCTGTGCTATTCTAACCGCTGAATCCGATAAATTACATGGGACGAAGGATGTTGAATTTATATCTAGGGAAATATCAAATATAGAAATAATTCCAATTCCATCAAATCAATATGCACATCAGCCAGAAGCTCTCAATGAAATCGAATCTTTCTACTCAGACATAGAATTGAATGAATAAACTAAAGCGATTGCCTGATGAAGGATGATGCTTACGGAACAGTGAGAGACATGCGTGAACAGGCTTCTTCATTTGATGTTGCACGAATTGTTCGTGAACTTTCATCAATGATTGGTGCCAGAGCACGTAAAGCATACCAACCTCACTATGAACAGGTTGTAATACGCCTGAATCCTAAAGGTTCGCCATCATCTGATTTGGTTATTGTAAGTGGAAGAAGGCTATATCTTTCACAAAGAGACAGACCTATGCCTTCACAACCATCTCAATTTGCAATGGTATTAAGAAAACATATGAATAACTCTAGACTAATTGAAGTAAAACAACTAGGATTTGATCGTATCATTTCTATGACCTTTGAGCATGGAAGTGGAAAATTAAAACTCATTATTGAGTTATTTAGAGATGGTAATGTACTACTCTTAGATGGTGATGGCGTTATTATTCAACCTTTGACTCATGCTAAGTATGCCAGCAGATCTCTAAAGAGAGGAGTCCAATACGTACCCCCACCTGCTGCAGTTGATCCAAGAGAAATGAATAGGGAAAAATTAGATAAATTACTTGATGAAAGCGATGATGATTTAATTCGAACATTGGCAGCAAGGGGGAATTTAGGGAGAATTTATGGTAGTGCAATTTGTGCTTCGGCCAGTTTAGAAGAAAATCTCAAAGCAAAGGATCTGAATGATGAACAGAGGGATGTTTTAGATACTGCAATTATCGGTCTTCTTAAAGAATTAGCAAATAATGATTCTAGTAGAATGTGGTTTGAAAATAAAGAAATTTTAGAGAAATGGAATAAAACAAACGATTTGAACGAGAGAGATGAGTTGTCAGGAGAAATAAAGGAAATTTCCCCGATAGATTTGAAATATCTAGATAGTGAACTATCAGTGGAAATAGATACTTTATGTTCAGGTTATGATGCTGCTTTTGGCTCTCATGATGCTTCAGCATTTATCAGAAGAGAAGAAGAAAAACTCATTGAAATCGGACAGGATGAAGGTGAAAAGAAAGCAAAGTTGGAGAGAAGAGCAGATCAGCAAAGGAATGCTATCGGAAGATTTCTATCACAAGCTGCAATCAATCAAGAATTAGGAAAGGCAATGCAAGAAAATTGGTCTCATTTAGAAACTATTATGAGTCAATTCAATGAAGCTATTTCTAAATTCACTTGGCAGGAAGTATCAGAAAAAATTAGGGAAATACAATGGATTGATAGATTGGATCCGAAAAAAGGTACCTTCGTTGCATTTCTACCTGACGAACAGGGTGAACCAGGCGCAAGCGTCACTCTATATGCAAATAAAACGGTGCATCAAAATGCACAAAGATACTTCCAAGATGCAAGAACTCTAAAAGAAAAATCAAAAGGAGCCAGGAAGGCACTAGAGAATACAGAAAACGCGAAATCAAAACAAGAAAAAAGAAGGAAAAAGGATGTCGCAGCAGGTAGAGTAAGGGGTATTCAGAGAAGTAAAAAATTCTGGTTTGAAAAGTACAGGTGGGCAATTCTTGACAATGGCCATATTATTGTTGGGGGAAGAGACGCAAGAGGGAACGATACAATTGTCAGGAAACATCTAAATTCTAATGATTTGTATATTCATGCAGATTTACACGGTGCACCTTCGTGCTCATTAAAGTTAAAAGATGGTTTCACAATAATGGGTGACATCTCTGAATCACAAAATGGCATTAAATCTATGCAAATAGCTCAAAATTTAGGAGAAGGAGTAGATGATGCTAGAGGACTTGATGGAAATATCATTGCTCAAGCCGCTCAGATTGCAGTTTGCTGGTCTAGGGCATGGGGTAGTGGAGGCGCTGCAGCAACGGCTTTCCATGTTCGACCAAGCCAAGTATCTAAACAAACTGAAAGCGGAGAATCTCTTGGAAGAGGGAGTTTCGTCGTGAGAGGAAAAAGAACATGGCACAGAGATATGAATTTAGAAATCGGGATGGGGATTGGAGTAATTAATGGCGTACCTCTACCTGTTTGTGGAACTATTGAAACCATATCAAAGATATTTGAAAAATGGATTAAAATAATACCAGGAAGAGAAAAAAAAGAGTCTATAGCCAATAAAATAGCTAAGGCTACCGGCTTGATTCAAGATGATGTACTAGCCTCGCTTCCGCCCGGGGGATGTATTATTGAAGATCATGGATTGATGAATAAATCTTAGAAGACTTTGGAAATAATGAAGATACTACAAATATACTTCTAAATCCGAACGGCCCCAACAGTAATGATTCAAGAGTGAAACGCTATCGGACGTGCATGAGTGGAGAGAATTGGACCTATGGGAATTATTTGCAATTAGATGATTTACTAAAATTGCAAGGAGAGGATAGAGGAATTACTTCTGATGAAATGCATTTTATCATTGTACACCAAACATTTGAATTATGGTTTAAACAAATAATAAGAGAACTCTCTGAAGTCAGAAATATTCTATGTCAAGAACAGGTTCCTGAGAAAGATATTCCTAGAGCAGTTGAAAGTCTTGGTAGAACTACAGAGATTTTCAAATTAATGGCTACACAATGGTCAGTCATGGAAACATTGACTCCTCAAGGTTTTCTTTCATTCAGAGACGGATTAGGTTCAGCATCGGGTTTTGAGTCTTTTCAAATGAGAAAATTTGAGATATTACTCGGGTTAAAAAATGAGGATAGGTTATTTGGAATGGACCCTATAGATACATTTAGAAAACTAGCAAAAAATAGTAAGAAAGATGCTGATATTTTACAAGATTTAGAAGATGCCTTAGCAATGCCATCTTTGGAAACATCATTAATGAAGTGGATTTCAAGAACACCAATCATGGGTTCGGTTTATGGTTCTGAAAATGATTCTGAATCTGTAAAAAAATATGTTAATGAACATTTATTAGCACATAAATTAATCGGCGAGGATGCCGCCAATAGAATGTCAAGTTATGGCTCCTCGAATCTAGAAAAGATGGCTGAAAGATTCAATGCTGCTCATGAAAGTGCAATTTCGTTCCTTGTCCCAGAAGGAAAAATAAGTAGATCCAGAGCTAGTTTATTATTCATTGAATCATACAGGGAGTTACCTCTTTTGGCGTGGCCGCGGAAATTAATTGATGCTATAGTTGAACTTGAAGAATCAATGGTTAAATGGAGGCATTCCCATGCAAGAATGGTTGAGAGAATAATGGGGAGAAGAATAGGTACTGGAGGCACTAGTGGAGTAGACTATTTAGACAAAACATCCCAATACAGAGTCTTCAAAGATTTATGGGCTGTCAGAACAATTTTGGTTAAATCAGATAAAAGACCAGTGTTAATTAATCCAGACTTTTATGGATTTTACTCCGAAAAAGAGGTATGAAACCTAGTTTGCTCATCGCACTATTCAAGACTACAACCTCACTCGAGTAGTTATGCCTAAGGCGGTGATATGTGCTTATGCAAGGACACCCATCGGGAAATTTAGAGGAGCATTGGCAAATTATTCAGCAACAGAATTGGGATCTAAAGTTGTAGAGGAGCTTTTGAAAAGAGCAGATATAGACCCAAAAAGTGGGATTGTTGATCAAGTTTACATTGGCCAAGTATTACAAGCAGGCTCTGGACAAGCACCTGCAAGACAAGTGGCAATTAACTCAGGGTTACCATATTCGACTCCTTGTACAACAATTAACAAAGTGTGTGGTTCTAGTTTGAAAGCAGTAATGATAGCTGCAAGTGATATCATCTCAGGACATGCGAATGTTGTTGTCGCTGGAGGAATAGAATCAATGAGTAATGCTCCATACTTTACAAGAGGAAAAAATAAAGATGAGATGATACATTCTAGTGCTTTAAAATCTATCATGATGCATGATGGTTTAACTGACTCTTTTGATGGAACATCTATGGGGATGACTGGGGAAATAGTGGCAGAAGAATTCAATTTGTCAAAAGAACTTGCGGACTCATATGCAGTTAGATCTCATGCATTAGCCAATGCTGCATGGGAAAATGGATGGTTTGAAACAGAAATTATAGATATGGAAGAATTAGATATTGATCAAGGCATTAGAACTGGAACAAATATGGAATCACTGGCAAAATTGAAGACTGTATTCAAAGAGAATGGCCAGGTGACTGCAGGTAATGCTAGTCAAGTTTCAGACGGGGCATCCGCAGTCTTAGTCTGTTCAGAAGATTTTGCAAGAGAACAAGGATGGTCGATTCTTGCGGAAATTGTAGATTATACCACCTCTGGAGTTGAACCAAGAAGAGTTATGATAGCCCCTATAACCGCTGTAGAGAAACTTTTGGAAAGAAATAATTTGGATATTATGCAAATTGATGTTTTAGAACATAATGAAGCATTTGCTGCAGCATCTGTTGCTGTACAAATGGCACTCAAAGTTCCAGAAGACAGATTCAATATTCATGGAGGAGCTGTAGCAATTGGACATCCATTGGGAGCAACTGGGACGCGTTGTTTAATGACTACAATAAATGCTCTAAAAAGAACCGGTGGAAAGAAGGGAATTGTCACAATTTGTCTGGGTGGTGGCAATGCTGTGGCTATGTTAATTGAAGCCAAATAAAAGGATAAATTGTCTAATAATAGATAGTAATGACTGATTAAGTGAGTCAATGCCCTTATGTGGGGGTCGCTGGCCCTTGTCCATTATGGTCAAGCCTGCAAGAGCACATACCCGCTTTGAAAAAGCAAGAATTATCGGCGCACGCGCACTTCAAATTAGTATGGGAGCACCTTTATTTGTCTCAGAAGATGAATTAAGAGATGAGTTCTCTGGAGAATTAATTCAACTTTATGGGGTCGACGAAGCTAAAGAAAGGGTTGTTTTAGATCCAATGAAAATTGCAACCTTAGAATATATTAAACATAGAATACCAATTGATGTTGAACCACATCTTGATGAATAAAACACAATTATATCTATGACTAACAGGTCGTGAGATAATGGGATTCGAAAGAGTCAGTATTGAAAAACTGACTACTGTTATTATTGGAATAACCGTTTTAGTTATTGCTGCTGGAGGAGTAATTCGAATCTATGATGCGGGAGAGTCATGCCCTGATTGGCCAACATGTTTTGGAACATGGGGTTTCGATATCTCTGAAGATGAACAGATAGAATGGTTCGATGAAAATCCAAGTGAAATAGATTCCAGAGGATCCAGCCACACATATACTTCGTTTCAGATATTTACTGAATGGATACACAGACTGCTTGCAGGTGCCTTATTAGGTCCATTAGTAATATTAAATTGGTGGTTAATAAGGAAAGATGAAGAATTAACCAATGAAGTCAAATTAGCTTCGTTAATCTCAGTTCTACTGATAGGATGGCAGGGATTCTTAGGTTATGTAACTGTAAGATTAGATAATTTACACTGGAGTGTTGCACTACATTTGTCATCTGCTCTACTATTTTTGATGTCACTAATTTGGATTTGGCTCGCTACAGTAAGAGATAAGGAAGAAATACCTAAATGGATAGAATTTGATCCAATATTAGCTAAAAGATGGACTAATCGGATTGCGTTATTATCATTTGGTACTTTCTTGACTCTGTTCCTTGGAGTTTTTGTTTCAACCACTCCTGGTGCGAACCAAGGCTGCGGAGTTTCAGGGTTCCCAGAATCTTGGCCGTTATGTAACAACTCAATATACGAGAAAGTGGTAGACTTTGAGGCTCAGTCTCAAATCTTACATCGATTATTGGTCAGTATAGTTGGAGCAATTCTAATTTTTACATGCTATATTATTTGGAAAGAAAATAAAGAAGGAGAATATGGTTCCTTGTTATGTAAATGGATTTGGTCATCATCTATTCTATATCTAATAAATGTAGGATTGGGTGGCCTATATGTGCTTTCTGCTAAAATAGAAGGGTTTGAAATTGTCTATTTTGAACTGCTATCATTAGTCCATCTGATGCTTGCATCATTAGTATTCATCACAATTACAAGTATACTATTGACTATCCAGGTAGTTACTCTACATGAGAAAAAGCGTGTAATGAATGATACTATTGCTCAATGACTTTCAAAGACTATTAGCAATAGGGGTGAATATGTCAGAGGCAAGGGCACTGGTAAAGTCGCTCTTTTCTTTGACAAAACCAAGGGTGGTTGTACTATTACAGATTACAGCTATGTGTGCAATTCTATGCCATGATTTAATCGAATCTAACAAGATTAATCGAAACACATTAGAAATTATGTTTATTGTATTTATTGGAGGATACCTGACTGCTGGAGGCGCGAATTGTATCAATATGTGGTATGATAGAGATATTGACCCAATTATGATTAGAACATCTAAAAGACCCTTGTCTGTTGGAGATATTAGTCCACATAAAGCTCTTTTATTTGGGGTTTCAATCTCTATCATTGGAACATTATGGTTACTAGAAATGGCGAATGAGGTTGCTGCATTTTGGGCATTATTCAGTATTCTATTTTATGTTTTTATCTATACAATTTGGCTAAAAAGAACCAGTGTTCAGAATATAGTTATTGGAGGCATTGCTGGTTCCACACCTCCAGTAATTGGATGGGCAGCTGCAGAAGGGGAACTTGATTTAGAATTTGACACAGTAGGGAATTTTGTTGATTCTATTGTTAACATTGGAGGGTACATGCCTTGGTTCATGTTTCTACTAATATTTTTATGGACCCCCCCCCATTTCTGGGCTTTAGCATTGTACAGATCAGAAGAATATGAAAAGGTTGGAGTGCCCATGATGCCCAACGTTAAAGGTAAAGAGAGAACGTTAATTGAAATGAAAATATATACTATATTATTGATTATTTTATCATTAACAACACCATTAGCATATCAAGAGCAAAACGACTGGTCGGAACTCCCAAATTTGGATTTAGATATCTTTCTTGTAATAGTCAATAGTTTAATTTTGAGTATTTGGTATGGGGCAACAGTATGGAAAATAAATACTAAGGAGAATAATGATGAAAATAATAGGATGCCGACCGCCTCACATTCATTTTTCGTATCTCTAACTTATCTGGCTGTAATGTTCATAATTTTAGTATTAACCAGTAGTAATTACATCATTAATGGGACAATAATAAGCACTGTATTTATCTTATACATAATTTTCAGAAAAAGGGGTGGAAAAGAATAATTAGGGATTCTTTCCCGATGGATTCAAGCACTTGACAGATAGTTGAAGAGTAGAATAGGAGGTGGCCTGATGGATGAGAAGGACTTAATTTTTGATTGGAACGCTGTTGACTATGAGATCGAGAGAAAATCTTCAAATCATCCACACAATGTATGGTTTGATGACGAAACTCTAAGAGATGGTTTACAGAGTCCAAGTGCTAGAAATCCTACCATTGATGAAAAAATTGAATTAATTGATTATATGGAGAAGTTGGGAATTCAGAAAGTGGATTTAGGATTACCTGGAGCAGGACCATTTCATGTCAAACACATCGATTCCATGCTAACACACATGACCGAAAATTCATACGAATTGAGACCAGGATGTGCAGTTAGAACTGTTGTTGACGATATTAGACCTCTAGTTGATTTACAAGCTAAATATGAAAGACAAATCCAGGCAAGTGCATTTCTGGGAACTAGTCCAATCCGTCAATATACCGAGGGTTGGGATATGGATAGAATTCTTTCAACTGCTGAGAAGGCTGTAACGTTCGCAGTCGATAATGACATACCAGTAATGTTTGTCACTGAAGATACTACTAGGAGTAAACCTGAAGAAATAAAACAAGTTTACACCAGAGCAATTGAATTAGGTGCTGACAGAATATGTGTCTGCGATACATGCGGACATGTAACCCCCAATGGGGTTAGAAAATTACTTGATTTTATTCAAAAAGAGGTGATTCCAGACTCAGGAGTTAAAAGAAGAGATATCGAAGTAAACTGGCATGGACACCAGGATAGAGGACTAGGAGTTGCAAACAACTTAGCAGCGGTTGAAGCAGGTGCAGACGTAATACATGGAACTGCTCTTGGAGTTGGTGAGAGAGCAGGTAATGCACCTTTGGATCAAACTTTAGTGAACCTGAGTTTAATGGGAGTTATCAATAATGATTTAACCTCATTGAATGATTATATGCGCAAAGCGCATGAATATATTGAAGTCGCTTTACCAAGAAACTATCCTGTATTTGGGAAAGATGCATTTGAAACTGGAACAGGAGTACATGCAAGTGCTGTTGTAAAAGCCATGAAAAAAGGAGAACATTGGCTTGCAGATAGAATCTATTCAGGAGTCCCTGCTCAAGATTATGGATTAGAACAGGTGATTCGAATTGGGCACATGAGTGGACGTTCAAATATTACATGGTGGCTGAGCAAAAATAATTATCAAATTACAGATGAATTAGTTGCTTATCTTTTTGATATAGCCAAACAGCAAAGGAAATTAATGGACGATGAAGAAGTTCATTTAGCAATTAAAAATTGGCAAAAATGACGACTTATTGTTAATGCATGATTAACGAATACCTAAAACCCCTACCAACATGACAAGGGTATGCGAAGGGCGATATTTGCGGTTTTTATATTAGTTATCGCTCCGATTTCAGGATTGGTTGCCGCTGAAAATGGAAGTCAACAAAATTCTCTAGAAGAGGAGAAAAACTTGATACTTCCTACATATTCAGTTGCAGTACAATTAGCATTTGAGAGAGTCTCTGATTTAGAACAATATTCTAAAGAAGAGTTAGATAATGCTGAAGAATGGTTGATAGTTTCTACAAATAATATAGATGAACAATTGAAAATGATTCCAGAAGTAATATCTATTCAGGAGACATCTCAATTACAAGGAACATATATATGGAACTTTGATTCAGCAGAAATAAAAATTGAAAAATTCAAAAAACTAATTGAAAATGAGGATATTGAGTCTTTCTCCCCTCTAATTAAGAAACAGCAAATAACACGTTCAATACCTAATGATGAGGTCTTTGATGATCAATGGCATTTACAAAATACAGGACAAACATCTGGAACATCGGGAGAAGACGCAAATGTTACTTCGGTTTGGAATTCTTACACAGGTAATGGTATTATAATCAGTGTCGTCGATGATGGATTAGACAAAGACCATCCCGATATTTCACCTAATTACTCCCCTAATCATTCCTATGACTGGTGTAATAATGACGCAGACCCTACTCCATCTAGTAATAATGGACATGGGACCGCAGCAGGAGGTGTAGCTGCTGCTGCTGGAGATAATTCCATCAATGTAGCCGGTGCAGCTTATGATGCAACATTAGCTGGTTCAACTCTAATCGCATGCTGGGCAGGAGATTCTACTGAAGCAAATGCATTATCTTTCATGAATAATGAAACTCATATCTACACTAACTCTTGGGGCCCAAGTGATAATGGGCAGACATTAGATGCCCCAGGCCCATTAATGCTGGCAGCATTCGAAAATGATGCTTATGAGGGTAGGAACGGATTAGGAAATATCATCACTTGGGCAGCAGGCAATGGTCTTACGAGCAATGATAATGCCAATTATGATGGATGGGCAAATAGTAGATTTACTATTGCAGTATCTGCAATTACTCATTATGGAGAACAATCATATTATTCCGAACCTGGAGCTAGTATCTTGGTGGCAGCCCATTCAAATGGCGATGGTGAAGGTATTACTACAACTGATATTCACGATGACCCTAGCATAACTTCAGATGATGCAGGCTATGATAATGGAAATGTGACAAATAATTTTGGAGGGACTTCCAGTGCTACTCCACTGGCTGCGGGTGTAATAGCACTGATATTAGAAGCAAATGAAAACCTAACTTGGAGAGATGTCCAACATATTTTAGTCAATAGTGCAAGAATGAATGACCCAAATGATTCAAGTTGGGAGATTAATGATGCTGGACATGATGTGTCTCATAAGTATGGTTTTGGAGCAATAGATGCTGGTGCTGCAGTCTCCTTAGCTGAAAATTGGACTAATGTAGATGAAGAATTAAACCTAACATTTGGACCTTACTCGCAGTCATTCACTATTCCGACATCAACAAATTCTTGGAGTGAATTCGATGTTCAAATTACCGATGATATCAGTTTAGAAAGCATAGATGTAGTAGTTGATATTGACCATTCTAATAGAGGTGATTTAGATATAGTATTGCAATCTCCAAATGGCACTGAGTCATGGTTGGCTGAAGAACATAATGATGGAGGTAATGATTATTCTAATTGGATGTTTAATACGGTTCATCACTGGGATGAAAGTAGCTTAGGAACTTGGAAATTAAAAATAAGAGACACGACTGCTGGAACATCAGGGACATTAAACTCATGGCAAATGATAATCCACGGTATGAACATTGATTTAGATTATGATGATGATGGGATCTCAAATGAAAACGAAACTCTAGTCTGGGGAACCGATCCTTACAATTCAGATACTGACTCAGATGGGATAAATGATTATGATGAGATATTTGTTTATTTTACAAATGCAACAATGACCGATTCTGATTTAGATGGATTATCAGATTCAGTTGAAATCTCAGTTCATCAAACAAATCCAAACAATGAGGATACTGACTCAGATGGGCTGAACGATGGCGCAGAAGTTAATCTTTGGCAAAGTAATCCATTAATTTATGATGCAGATGAAGATTCTGACTTATACTACCATTTCAACGATTGTAACGACCAAGACGCAGAAATAAACCCTGGAAAACCAGAAAAACTGAATGGATTTGACGATAATTGTGATGATTACATTGACGAAGGATTTAATTTTACTGATAGAGATAATGATGGATTAAAAGACTGGCCAGAATATCATATATACAACACAGACTATAGAGATGCAGATACAGATAATGATGGATTAGATGATGGCTCGGAAGTGAATCTATACTCAGATTTAGGGGCAGACCCATTAATTTTCGATGAGGATATGGATGGCGACACATGGTATTGGTTTGAAGACTGTGATGATGATAATATTCTCAGATCCCCCGGTCTGACTGAAGCCTTGGATTCAATTGACAATGATTGTGATGATGAGATTGATGAAGATTTTATTGATTTAGATACTGATGCAGATGGCCTATCTGATTACGACGAATATTATTTTATTTCTACTAATCCCAATGATGGAGATACCGATAATGATGGATTACCAGATGGGATTGAAGTAAACACATATGCTGAATTAGGCGCTAACCCTCTAGTATTCGATGAAGATGGTGATGGTGACGGCTGGTACTGGTTCCAAGACTGTAATGATAATGACATTGAAATATCACCCTCGTTAATTGAAATGCTAGACAATAAAGACAATGATTGTGATGGAGAAATTGACGAAGATTTCTATACAATTGATACTGATAATGATGGTCTTTCAGATTTTGAGGAGTACCACAACATAACTTCTGATTATAATGATGAAGACACTGATGGAGATGGAATTAATGATGGATTAGAAGTTCTTACTAAAATGTCAAATCCTTTGATATTTAACTTCGATAATGATAATGATGATTACTATGATTTTGAAGATTGTAATGATTTGGATTCAGAAATTAACCCCAGTTCGATAGAAGTTTGGAATGGTTTAGATGATGACTGTAATGATTTAGTCGATGACAATTTGAGAAGGGAAAATCTAGTTCTTACAGTACCAAGAACCCAGATTGTTCATGAATGGGATTCTGTAAATGAAACCCTGATTTTTGGTTTGAATAATATCCCTTCACAAATAAATACTGAAATTATATGGCATATTGGAGATTATGACTTGACAGAAAATATCTCAAATCAAGGTTCAAGACTGGTGATAAGTGAACTAGAATGCGGTAAAAATAAAGATAATTTGACTTTATTGCTATGTGCAAATGGTACAAGTCGGCAACAAATTACTGCTACAATTGTTGACTCAGGAATCTCAACTGATTTTATTTGGGAAATCGATATGGTTGTTTGGATACCTCCTCCTACGTTATTTGATAATTTAATATCATTCCTCACCAGTGGATTAGGTATCTTATTCTTATCCGGAATGGTAATCACAATTCTCTTAGCAGGTGTGTTTGTAAATTACAGAATTACGCAAAAAAAGCGCTTGGAAGAAGCTTATAATGCATATAGCATACCTTCAAATAAAATTGAATATGACTATTCTTTTACGAAAACAAAATTACCTTCAGCACCTGATCTATCATTATTAGAAATACAAAATAATGCATACGAAGAATCACTACCAAATTTAACGGCAACCATTCCAATATTAACCATTCCAAGTAAAAAAATCGAGGATGAAGTAGAATTATTAGACCTACCAGCTAGAGTCGTCGAAGAATAAAATTCATGATTCTTCTTCAGGAGATGGCTGTTCGTTTTGTCCCCATTCAGCGTCTGGATTTCCACCTGACCATTCGCCCTCAACTGGAATATCTTCGACATCATCATCTTCTCTCCATGGAGGTTCCCCATCAGAACCACTGATTATCAAACAACCTTCTTCGTCAAGCCTTTTTTGGAGAGTCTTTATTCCAGTTTTCATTGGTAATAAATGTCCTATCGGGGTTCCGGCTGTGACAAATGGATGAGTTGCGGTACAAATCAATAAACCACGACTTGGAGAATAAACATCATGACTAATTCCTGGCCTTTCAGGATCGGTGATTGTAGCAACTACTTCCCCCTCATCTACGAAACTTCCCGCAGGTGCTAATATATCCAGTAAACCTCCTTGATTGGACCTAATCCAAACAGAACCAGATGCTAGAATTCTAAAATGCGGTCTATTCGGATAACCCGGAATCATTCTTAAACTTCTTAGAACATTAAGAACTCCATAAATTGCTACTTGTACTGATTCAGGATCTGCCTCATTAGAACCTCCTCCTTCGTAGGTTATGCAACCAATTCCTGATTTATTTGCAGCCCTTCTAAGAGATCCTTTGGGTCCTTCATTATCTAGAATAGTTTCTATACCAAAAGATCTAGCGATTCTGTTACTCTCAGGATGGGCAAGATTGGCTCTAATTTGGGGCATGTTAGTTCTCCCAGGTGCAGCAGTGTGTAAATCGACTATATGATCAGAAGTTTGAATAATAGATTTCCAAATACGGCTCGCTATCCTAGATGTTGTATTACTTTCACTGTTACCAGGGAAATTTCTATTCAAGTCTCTACCGTCAGGGAATTTTCGGGTTTGACGACGATAACCTGGAATATTTATTATTGGAATTATCCTTATTGTTCCAGATAACATTGAAGGGTCAATTTCTTCTCCAGGACCCATGAAATTAGGACCGCAAAGATATGTCAAAGCTAAAGGGCCAACAAGTTCATTCCCGTGGACTGCCCCTAATATTGTCACTACAGGACCTGGTCTTGAACCATGAATAATTGTGATTGGGATAGGCCAAGAATCTCCAATTTCAACATCTAAAAGATTAAAATCAATTTTTCTAATACTCCCAGGTTTTATTCTTTTACGATCGAATAGATGAGTTTTAGGACCACTTTCTCTGGACCACTTCTTTGGAGAAGGAGATTTTTTCTCAAATGCCTTCTCAATCTCTTTACGGCGCTTCAAAGACAACTGATTTGCTACTTTGAGAGGTTTACGCCGACGCCTATTTTTGCGTGGCGCTGGTGATTGTTTACTAGCCGAAGACGGCGATTTAGTTTCATCATCAGCGGTAGACAACGAACTTCGGAGGCGGTTCTTGAATTAAGATAGTCTGATGACTGATTTATAGAATCATTCAATTCCCTTTACCCTCTGTGAGAAAGCATGGAGCATCAACATAGTATATCTGTACAAGATAAATACGCGCCTAATAGTATCTGTTTTGGGTGCGGTCCCGCTAATAAAAAGGGATTACAAATTAAGTCATTTAAAACCGAAAAAGGACTCAAAATGGAGTTTGAAACAAAGATTGAGCATCAAGCCTTTCCTGGAATTATAAATGGTGGAATTATTAGCACCTTGCTAGATTGCCATGGTAATTGGGCAGCGACTATGGCCTTAATGGAACAAAATGAAGATGAAATACCTCCATGCACAGTAACTGCAACATTTAGTTTGAAGCTTAGAAGGCCAACTCCTCTTGATTCTAAATTAGAAATTATAGCTATTGTAAGAGAATTAAGTGAAGATAGAGCAAATGTCGAAATGACTTTAGAAGCAAATGGAAAAATTTGTGCTACTGGAGAAGGGCTATTTGTTGCAGTTAAGGAAGGCCATCCAGCATATCACCGGTGGAACTAACGACGCGACATCCTTTAGAACGGCCGATTATGAGAATGTTTGTGTCGCACTCTGGCGGAGACTCAAAAAAGACTATTGAACAGCTGGGTTTATCTCCAGATATAGTCAATTTATTGAGAGAGAAATGGGGTATTAAAGAATTATACCCTCCTCAGCAAGAAGCATTGCCTCATGCACTAAGTGGAAAAAATTTAATGTTAACGATTCCTACTGCCAGTGGAAAATCTCTTGTAGCACATTTGACTATTGCTCATAGGTTGAAAAATGATTTGATTAATCAAAAAGCTATTTATGTAGTCCCTCTGAAAGCGTTAGCTAGTGAAAAATATGACGAATTAAAAGAAGTTGCAGATGTTGTGGGGCTGAAGGTAGCATTGGCTATAGGTGACAGGTCTGTAGAAATTAATTCTATAGAAGATTCAGATATTTTGGTATGTACAAGTGAGAGGTTAGATTCATTATTGAGAAATAGATCAAATATAATTTCAAATATTGGGATAATTGTTAGTGATGAATTTCATTTATTACATGATCATTCTAGGGGACCAACGTTGGAAGTATTGATTTCAAGGATAAGGCATAAAAAACCGGATACACAAATTATTGCTCTTTCGGCCACAGTTGGCAACAGTGAAGAATTAGCTAAATGGTTGGGGGCTGAATTAATTCAATCAGAATGGAGGCCGGTAAGTCTTCATTCAGGGACTTTAACTGAATTACAAGTAAAAGTCCACAGAATTGATGGAAAAGGCAATGAAAAATGGCCGGAGCCAAGAATTATAAATGGAGAAAAGAGAAAAGTCTTACATGCTGCGCTTGATGATACTATATCGGATAATGGACAACTATTGATTTTTGTAAATTCAAGAAAAAGTTCCCAAAAAGAAGCAAGAGAGTTATCAAAGCATATATTGAATCGTGTTAAAAATGAACCAAATTTTGATAATGGAGATAGATTTGTTAAATTAAATAAAGTTTCTGAATCTATTAATCAGAACGAAAATTCCTCGCCTTTAGGGAAAAAATTATCAAACTCTGTAAAAGGGGGAATTGCCTTTCACCATGCAGGTTTGAGTAATCAACAGAGGAAGAATATAGAAGAATTATTCAAAAGCGGAGATTTATTTTGTATAGTAGCAACACCAACTTTAGCACAAGGAGTCAATTTACCGGCTAGAAGAGTAATAATTAGAGATGTGAAAAGATGGAGCGCCGCAGCTAGTAGAAATATGCCTATGCCAATTATGGAGATAAAGCAAATGTTAGGAAGAGCTGGGAGACCGAAATATGACAAGAGAGGTGATGCCTGGATTATATCTAAAAATCTGGATGATGAAATAAAAAATGTAGAACATTTTTTACTAAGTGAACCAGAAGAAATAACATCAAAACTAGCAAATCCTAATGCTCAAACTGCGGAAGAGGACCCTGCTATGTTAACACATATTCTTTCATTAATTGCTACTAGTGACATGAATGATAGAGATGCTTTGGGTAAATTTTTCAGTAAAACTTTCTTATCAACACATTTAGAATCTGAATATCTTGAGAATCAAATTGACAGAGTAATAAAATGGCTTTACGATAATGATATGATTACTAAGGAAGGGGAATCTAAGAGGGTTAAAGAGAGAATAATAAAGGAAGAAAGTGGCAAAAAATCTGAGGAAAATTGGGATGATGAAATCCCAAATTGGGCAGAATCTGCAACAAAAATATCTGGAGTGAATCTTAATAATAATAATTATCAGAATAATTTCTCAGATGTCACTCCAAGAAAGGGGCCAGCAATCTTTGGATTCAAGAAAGCCAGTAATTATGAAGTTGAGGAAATTGAAGTTCCAGATCCGCCCTCAATGGTATATTCGGCAACTTCTTTAGGACTAAGAATTTCTAGATTGTATCTAAATCCAGTTTCAGGTAAGATACTAAAAGATGGATTAACTAATGCAATGGAAATTTTAACAGGTATAGATTTAGAGAGACAAATATCTCCTTTCAGTTTATTGCATTTAGTGACGTGTACGCCGGATTTCATACCACTATGGCCCCAAAAGAAAGATTTAGAGAAAATTCAAGATGCACTTTATGGACACGAAAGAGAATTACTGACACGAAGTGTAGATTTAGATGATGAAAGAAGAATGAAAGGCGCCTTAGTTTTACAATCATGGATTGAAGAGATGAGTATGAATGATTTAGAAACTGAATGGAATGTTCAGCCAGGAGACCTGAGGAGTAGAGTCGATTTAGCTGAATGGTTACTTTATTCTACTAGAGTTATTCTTATGGAAGATGAAGAATTATCTAGAATGAATAAGGAATCACACCGTGTGCTATTCGAGGCAATAGATGAAACACACAGGAGAACTAGATACGGTTGTAAATCAGATTTAATTTCCTTAGTCTCATTAAGAGGAATAGGTAGAGTTAGAGCGAGAGAGATGGTAGAAAAGTTAGGAGTAGTTAATGTCAAAGATATTGCATTATTAACTGAAAATGATAAGATTAAACTTTCAGAACTAAGAGGATGGAGTATTAAATTAGTGAATAAGATAGTAAAAAATGCTATAGAAGCCAATCAGCGTACAAAATGATTAGAATCATTATTGAATTAGAGTCCATCGCCTCATACAGTGATTCGAGAGCAGATGCCGTGGTTCCCTGCATGGGGAATCAAATTTGATAATGAAATAGGCGATATTAAAGAAACATTAGCGACTTTCAATCGTTTAAGGCCAGATGAAAAATGGCTATTACTAGCATTTGAGGTTGCCGCTAGTGAAAAACATCTTTGGACGGCATGGTATTCTATGAAAAGAAATCAAATAAAAGGAAAAATGATTGCAAATAGTCCAGATGCAGAATTTTTGAGAATTATTGCAGGGACACACCAGGTAAGAATAGCATTCGAAAATGCTGGGATTAGAAACAGTGATCATTCTGCATGGATAATAAGGCTGCCTGATATTGAACTAAGGCCGAAAGTCGAAGATAATTTTATCAATCGTGAAGTATATAATAATCATGAATTAGAAGCCACATTTTTGATCGAACGAATGAATGGTTCATTAATCTCACAAAGGCCAAACCCTAGTTTAGAAGGCCTCAAAAGAATAGTTTATGAAAGTACAATCATAGAAAGTAAATCATTAGAAGAATGCTTTCTTCTACACCTAATATCGTCCAATCTCTAATTTAAAGGAAATATTTAGAGGGACAAACTGATATGTAAAATACCTGAGCACCCGATAGAGAGATTATGGCGAAGTACTACGGCTACAGGAATTGCTCACATTGTGGAATAGTTTGCACCCCAGGTAACTATCTTGATTACAATGGGAAAAGGTACTGTACAGCATGTTGGATTCAACATGAAAATCCAGATCATCCAGATTTGGAAGCGATAAGAGAAAAAGTTCAGAATGCAGTTAAAGTTTGGAAACTTGCTAAGTATTCTAAAGATGAATATCATCTTCCAGTTGGACCGAAATCAATCAATAAAAGGTGATTAATTGTCATTCGTCCCTAATGATTTCGATGCATCATCATGGGAAAATATTGAGCCATATGTTAATGACTTAATCAATAGAGAATTAAGCAGCTCAAGTTGTCTAGAAAAGTTAATATCAGATACTTCAAATCTTGCAGAACATATTTCAGAAACGGGAGCATTACTCTACATTGGTATGACATGCGATACTGAGAACGAAAATAAAAAAAATGAGTTTTTATATTTTGTAGAAAATATTAGGCCAAAACTATCTGAATTTTCCGATAACCTAAACAGAAGAATAGCTAGTCATCCATCGGTAGGAAATTTACCAGAAAGATATGACTTGATGATTAGAGGGATAATTTCAGATATTGAGATATTTAGGTCAGAAAATATACCACTCGGTGTTGAACAAACTAAACTCGTGACTAAGGCACAAGGAATTACTGGAGCGATGACGGTGGAATTTCAAGGACAGGAAAGAACATTCCCTGAAATGAAGGCTTTTCTAGAATCTAATTCTAGAGATGAAAGAGAAAAAGCTTGGAAAAAAATGGTAAATAGGTGGATGGAAGATTCTGAAGAATTATCTGAAATATATGATCAATTGATAAAAATACGACATAAGATTGCCCTTAACGCTGGGTTTAATACTTACACTGATTATATGTTCAAAGCTATGCATAGATTTGATTACACCGTAGAAGATTGTTTAATGTTTCATGACTCAATAGAAAAAGTTTGCATGCCAATCGTTAGAGAAATTAATGAGAGAAGAAGAATTTCCTTTGGTTTAGACAAACTATCTCCATGGGATGTAAATGAAAAATCGGGAAGTGGCCCAGATATTAATGGGAAAAGCCCTCTGAAGCCATTCAAATCTGTTCAAGAAATGGTAACAAAATTATCTCAGTTATTCCATAATATGTCAAATGATTTAGGAAAGAAATTTGATAAACTGGTAGATATGGATACATTGGATTTAGAGACTAGGAAAGGTAAAGCACCAGGAGGATATCAATATTATTTAGAAAAAAGTCGGATTCCATTTATTTTCATGAATGCAGCAGGTTTACAAGGAGACCTAGAAACAATGATTCATGAATCAGGTCATGCATTTCACTCGTTATATTGTGGACATTTAGATTTAATTGATGAAAGAAACTATCCTATAGAATTCGCAGAAGTTGCGTCGATGTCTATGGAATTATTAACTCAGGATGAATGGGGGCTCTTCTATGAAAATATTGATCAGGCTAGCAGAGCAAGAATTTCTCATTTGGAAGGAGTGGTATACTTACTACCCTGGATTGCTACGATAGATTCATTTCAACATTGGATATACGCTAATCCAAATCATACAAGAGATGAAAGGAAGGAATATTGGTTGACATTAAGAGAAAGATTTGGATCTAACATGGATTGGGAAGATAATGAAAAATTCCGAGAACTATCTTGGCAACAACAAGGACATCTGTACGGGGTACCGTTCTATTACGTAGAATATGGTATAGCGCAATTAGGTGCATTACAACTTTGGCAAACCCACCGAAAAAACCCCGAAAAGGCGTTGGAAAACTATTCTAGAGCTATGAAATTAGGTAATACGAAGACTTTACCTGATCTTTTTGCTGCAGCAGAATTAGAACTTGGTTTTGATGAAAATCATCTTAATTCATTGATTAGTGAAGTGAAGATTGCAATGTCTGAGATTAAATAATAGTCGGACAAGCCGAGATCTGAAATTAATCTTTCAGACCTTCGGCTGTCACGGTAAAGACCGCTTCTCCTTCTGGAAGATTAGGGCTGTCAATAAGACGTGCAATTCGTCTACCTCCCTTTGATTTTCTCAGATAGAGACGGAATGTGCTTGCGTGGCCTACGATATGTCCTCCGATTGCTTTAGTTGGATCACCCCATAATGCTGCAGGGTTTGACATAACTTGATTTGTAACTAATATCAGAGCATTTTGAACATCTGATAGTTGTTTAAGTTCTTTGAGATGCTTGTTTAATTTCTGTTGCCTAGAAGCTAACATTCCCCTACCTACGTATTCTGCTCGGAAATGACTAGTTAGTGAATCTACTATTACTAACTTAACATCTATTGACTTCGCCATCCTTTTGATTTCATCAACTAGTAACATCTGGTGAGCTGAGTTGTATGCGCGTGCTACATGGATTCTATCTAAAGCATCTTGAGGGTCCATACCAACTGCTTCAGCCATTTGCGCTATTCTTTCTGGTCTGAATGTATCTTCAGTATCAATGTAGAATACTTCACCATTCAATCCACCCTGAGAAATTGGTAGTATTGTATTTACAGCTAATTGATGTCCAATTTGTGTTTTACCGCTACCAAATTCTCCAAATACTTCACAGATTGATTGTGTTTCGAAACCGCCACCCAATAACTCATCCATTGATGAAGTTCCTGATGTTAGTTTTTGTACTGTTTTACGGCGATCTAATAATGCATTTCCACTAATAAATCCTCCAATATTCGCTAATTTCTTTGCTGCTTGAATTATTTTCGATGAAACGGCTTCGCCTAATTCTGCCTGTTCAGCTAATTCCATCGGGCTCATTACAGCTATGGCCAGTAACTCTTCAAAACCTGCTTCTCTAAGTTTTTCTGCTGTTGCTGGGCCGACTCCTGGCAAATCTTCTATTGTCATCTCGGGTTCGTCTATATCTATTGTTATTTCATCTTCATCGATATTTTCACTAGCTGTTTTCTTCGCCATCTCATCACCTGTTTACATTACTTCGGGTTATTAGATGGTATATGAATAAATGAAAGACCCCTTATTATAATTAAAAGTGAAAAAATCTGAAATAGCCTATCAGTAGCCTTTTTTTTTACTTTCAGTTTATTTTTAATTCTGGTATCGAGTGGTGGATTTGAACCACCGGTCTCCGGGTTATGAGCCCGACGAGATAACCTGACTACTCCAACTCGATAGCCTATCCTGAGGCCTTACTTATTTGAAGACGTCTGGATTGATTTTTGCACATTTACATATGATAACAGTCATGTGGTGTCAGTTAACCCGACTATATTGAGGATACTATGAACGGTAGAGTACTAGTACAAAATGCGACGATGGTCCTTCCTAACAGGATTGTTGAAGGAGACCTTCGTGTTAGTAACGGTTTAATCAAAACTGTAGCGCCTTTTGGTGGACTGCAACCAGAAATTGGAGAACTTGTCATTGATGGTACGGGTTTACACTTATTACCGGGTGCAATTGATCCACATGTTCACTTTAGAGACCCTGGCAATCCGGAAAAAGAAGATTTGGAAAGTGGCAGTAGGGCTGCAGCCGCAGGAGGAATTACTTCTTTTTTAGATATGCCAAATACATCACCTAATGCCACCAATCGTTTAGCCCTCGAGGAAAAAATAGCTGCGGCAGCAAAAAAGACTGTGACGCATCATGGATTTTTCATAGGGGCTACAACAAACAATGTTTCTGACCTACAAAGTGTACAAGGAATGGATGGAATATGTGGAATTAAAATATTCATGGGCAGTAGTACTGGAGATTTACTGGTTCATGAACAAAAGCATTTAGAAAATATTTTTGCAAATACTGGAGGAATTATTGCAACACATGCAGAGGACGAAATAAGATTACAATCAAGAATCTCTGAATTTAAACATCGTACAGATATTGCAGCTCATGCAGAGTGTAGAGATATTGAATGTGCACTCATTGCTACAAAAAGAGCCACGGCCTTGGCTAAGGATCATTCCCATCGTTTACATATCGTTCATTTAACGAGTGGAAAAGAAGCTGATTGGTTGTCCTCAAAAAAAGGAGATTTGATAACAACAGAAGTTTGTACACAACATCTTACCTTTGATCAAGATGATGTTGAAAAGTTAGGAGTTAGGGCTCTAATGAATCCACCTATTAGATATACTGAAGACAAAGAAAAATTGTGGAGTAGACTCAAAGATGGAACAATCGATTGTATTGTTACTGATCACGCACCACACACTTTGGAAGCGAAATCAGTTGGCTTCCCTAAAGCACCTGCTGGGATGCCAGGAGTTGAGACCTCACTTCCTCGAATGCTTACACATGCTAAAGAGGGTAAGTGTTCTATTTCTGATATTGTGAAATGGATGTGCGCTGGTCCTGCAAAAGTTTATGGAATTAAAAATAAAGGTTCCCTAATTGAAGGATTTGATGGTGACTTGACCTTAGTTGATTTGGAAAATCATAGAATTATTCAAGATTCTGACACATGGACAAGAGTTGGTTGGACTCCCTATGATGGTATGGAACTAACAGGTTGGCCAATGTACACAATTGTTGATGGTAATGTAGTGCATAAACGTGATCCTGAAGGTTCACTAAGGGGAAGTTCTGTAGCTCTTGCAGGTAGCACTGGAAGAGTATTGAAGTTTAACTAACTCTAATCTCTACAGGATTCGCCTTCTGGACCATCTGGACACGGTTCATCTCCTTCATTTCCTTCTTCTGGTAAATCATTAGATTCATCTGATTCTTCTTCGGTTACTTCTTGCTCTTCATAGTACCAAGACGGAGTAGATTGGCCGGGTATTAGTAACTCATCTGTCAGAGACATTTCTGATAAATTATGAACTGTAACTCCAAGAGACGAAAATGCATAGATATATTCTCCCATAAATATTGAACGTCGAACACTGGTTGAACTATACCACCAATTATCTTCATTATCATAGAACTCTGAATGATCAATCTCTCCATGAATTGAAAGGCTTAAATTCTCTAAATCAACATTGATCAATTTAAGCATTGAGATATATTCATAATCATAATAATACGGTGATTCATCATTGTAGACATGTCGATATGTAGAAAGTGGAATTGCAAGTAAATCTGCGGGAGCCCAATATGTGAATGCTTTGTGCTCATATGTAGCTTCAGACCAAGACCACGTCCAGCCACAGATGCGTATATCTTCACAATTTTCATCGATATAAGCAGGAGAAATTGGCATCGAATCAGCTAAAGTAGGGTTAGTTGGGTCGCTTACATCAAAAAGAGAAATCTGAGTAGTAGACCAATCAAGACCTAATCCATCTTCACCTGGCCCAATTCCAATTGTCAACAATGTGTTTTCATTTACTGGATGAATATAAGTTGAAACTCCAGGGACTTCTAACTCGCCAAGAATAATAGGATTGAATGGATTTGATAAATCAATAACCCACAGTGGATCAATATTCTCAAATGTCACAAGATATCCCCTATCACCAATAAATCTAGCACTCCAAATTGTCTCGTTAGGAGCAATGTTCTCTACTATACCGACTTGAACTAAAGAATTGCAAGGAGAAATTAAACATTCTTCTCCTTCATGATGTAGGATCGTCACTTGGTTAGAAGGACCGGAAAAAATAGGTTCTCCATTCTCATCTACTTCACCACCTAACCACCATCTACCCCAGGCATCAGAAGTTGAAGCGATTCTTATCGAGCCTTGGAACTCACTCATCGAGAATTGATCCTGAACAGTACCAGAAACCCTTCCTGATCCTAAATAAGATGTTGAATTACTGTCTGAAATATCGAATGCGTGGATGTTTGTAGCATCTTCAAAATCATTATTTCTCCAGAACCACCACCAGTCTGCAACAGGCTCAGCTAACAATAGAGTATTCCCTGAAGAATATACATGAGCCCAACGAGAAGTGATATGATCTATCTCAAACTCTGTTTCTTCACCTAATAATTTCATAGTCATGATCGTAGTCAATCCACGAACTGATGAATTCTGACTAGCAGAAAACTCGCTACAATTATCAGAATATGATGAAATAGTAGAATAAGTTCCATCAGAATTCATTAGATACATTTGGGGAACAAAGTCTTCCAGTGTTAATGAATTAATCTCTTCTTGATTAGAATTAATTGTATCTCTCAATGAACGGTTCCATAGAACCATTCTCTCTTGAGGGTCTTCCATCTCATAATAATACTGAGGAAGATCTACCCATGTTCTAATACCATCAAAATAAGTGTACAAATGCGTTACTGAGCGAACTGTACCATCTACCAATCTTGCCGTATGATAATTACCTTCAATAAATAATTCTTCCTCAATAACAGGATTGCTTTTATCGCTGATATCAACTACAGTGTACATTACCAGATTTTCATATCTTGTGTAAGTATGAGTTTGTAATGAACCATCGGAGCCGTAGTATGAATAACTTTCTTCGTGCCCCATTAGTTCTAGTAATGGATGATTCGATTCAAGATTCCAATAATTAACACTAGATGTAATAACTATACGGTCTCCTTCAAGCATCATTTGCATTGGACTGCCTAACATAGACAGATTAGATACTAAATTTATGCTACCAAATTCTGGAACGCCCATGATCAAAAATTTATTTCCATTCAACATATAGACATAATGGCCGTCAGTTTTTATGAAGTCGGCCTCATCAACTCCTGATTCTTGATTATTAGTACCAGAAAACTCTCCCTCACGATCATTTGAAGATAAGTCAGAAGTTTGACTATCAGATGCTCCAGGCATTCCATCTGATTCAGCAAGTGCTACATCATCAAAAGTACGCAAATACATTTGACTGGAAGACCAATGATAGTAAGATTGCTGATCTAGTTGAACCATCATTTCATCATGTACTGAATTCCTTAAATCATCTAATAAATTGTCACACTCATCATAATTCACTAACTCTGGAGACCCATAAATTCTTTCTGATAAGTTTAATTCGGGATACTCTCCATCGATGAAATCAATCTTATTGTCAATATCGTCATTGATATCTTCAATAATCCCTAAACATCCTGAAGAAATCAAAGTAAATAATACAATTATACTAGTCACTGGTCTCGTATTCATAAGTATCGGATGAAACATTAGAATATGAACAAGTTGGTATAATGACTTTACAAAATATTCGAATTGGGAATCATGCTAATCGTCACGGGATCAACTTCTTCCGATTCTTCATCATTCATCGCAGTCGATGTTTCAACGGCTACATCATCTCCAGAAGAGCCGAGGCTTTGAGTGCCGGCCAAAAAAATCAGCGCAGCAAGTTGTATGTTCAATTCCTGATCCATCGATAGTTAATAAGAAGATTAATACTTAATATAAATCATTAATTGAGTCATTCTTGCATCAGGTTAAAAAATCGGCTAAGAATTAAGAATTCTCTGCAATTTCTAAAGAATAAGAGGTTTTTAGAATTTTATTTCCTAAATCTGTTAATTTCCATTTGGGTCTCTTTGATAATTGCTCATCATTGATATATTCATACCTTTTTAATTCTAGTATATGATAACTCATTAACTGCCGAGAAATTGAAAGTTTTTTACTAATTTCTGAATTAGAAAGCCCCATATTTCCGGATTTAGATAAAACCTCCAGAATGGCTAATCTAGTTCCCATTATAGGATTCCTGACATTATCTAATTCATTAATAGAAATATGAGATACAGCATATCTCCGTAGTTTACCATCTTTCCAAGAAATAATTGTTCCTTTATTCTCTAAAACTTGTAAATGGTAAGCAGTAACTCCATTAGCTAATCCAAGAAAATCTCTCAATGCAGAGAAATGAATTCCCGCATTGGATTCTATGAAACCTAGAATTCTCCCTCGTGTCAATAAATCAGTACTAATTTTACTTCTAGAAATTAAAGGTGAAACTAAAGAAATTAGAACTGTAATTTTAAAAATTTCAGAGAAAAAAGCGCCTATAATTATAGAAGAAAAACCTCCTGAACCAATTACTAAGAAATTTAAATATTTATCGTTTACAGAACTAGATGAATCATCTGTATCTTCTTTTTCATTCTCTATACGTGCATCATTTTCTTGATCGGAATCTTCACTGATACTAGTTAATAATTCATTTTCTTCACTATAGCCAGTGAGAACATTGTCTGTGGTTGTTTGGTAATACATTATGCTACCAAATATAATACAGACAATACTAGAAAAAAACAAAAGACGTACAAGTAGTATGCCTCTCATACATATCGGAGATAGACATTACATATCATAAACTTGGTTAATTGTTTTGACATCCTCAATCGTCGCGTTGAAGAAGTGATGCTCTTGTGTGAGGACGAAAACTGATGAGCGAGAACCGAGAAAACGAGATTAAAAATTCGGATGATTTTGTTGAATCTATGTTGACTTCTGCTCGTTCTATAATACGCACTTGCCTACAAATTAGGTCATTTGAAACCATACTAATAGTCACTGATCCTGAAAGTTCTGTTATTGGAAGAGCATTGTATGAAGCCTCAGCAGAAGTAACTGATAGAACTCTGATGATGATGATGCCGACATCTCATAAAAAAGGTAGTGAGCCCCCGGATTATGTTGCCGAATTGATGAGGAAACAAGATATTGTTATTTTGGCCACAAAAAGTTCAATGACCCACACAAAAGCAAGAATAAATGCTTCAAGGACAGGTAGAACTAGAATTATCTCTATGCCAGGGATTAGTGAACTAATGTTTTCGGCGGGTGGAATGACTGCAGATTACAATGCACTTCAGAAAGAATTATCTGGATTAACATCATTATTTAGGAGAAAGAGAGATGTGAAAGTAACTTCCCCTGGTGGTACTGACATTACATTCAGTATAGGGGCTAAATGGAGAACAGATGATAATGGAATATGTAATAGGCCGGGGCAAGTAATGAATTTACCTTCAGGACGAGTATTCGTATTTCCAAAGGAAGAAACTATGAATGGGACAATAGTTATTGATGGTTCTTGGGAAGGGAAATTAATAGTTGAACCAATTATTATGGAAATCGAAAATGGGGTCGTTACTAATATTTCAGAAAGTGAATTTACTGAAAAAATAAATTTAACTTTTGACGAAGTAAGTAAATCTCTAAACAAGAATAAAGCGGCTATTGTAAAAACAGTAGCGGAATTTGGATTTGGGATGAATGCAAGAGCAAAAGTTATTGGAAATCTTCTGGAAGATCAGGTAGTTCGTGGAGCCGCTCATTTTATTCTTGGCGATAATTCTGCATATGGTGGTAAAAATAACATTGGTTTACAAATGAGAGGAGTCATACTGAAACCAACTATTGAATTAAATGACATAGATTTAGTTAAAGATGGAAAAATAGTTGCTCGAAGGAATTGATACGGATGAGAGCTTTTGTTTGGTGTAATGGTGACTTACCTTCTGAAGAAATTATTTTTAATCTAGGAGAAATTTCACCATTATTTGCAGTTGATGGAGGGGCTGATAAAGCAAGAACATTAGGGTTTGATGTAATAGAAATATTTGGCGATTTAGATTCTGTAGATATTGAAAAAAATAAGACCAAGAAAACCCTATTGAAAAGTCAAAAAATTAGTGATTTAACTAAGACAATTGGGGAACTATCTGAAAGAGGATATACCGAATTTGACATATTGGGAGCTGAAGGGGGAGATACTGGACATATGCTAGGAGTATGGGGTTCTTTGGCAGAAATTTCTGTTGATTTAACTATTAGAATATATCATGAAAACTCTACCACTCATAGAATTACATCTGCATCTGGTAATTTTGAAATCAATATGGAAAAGGATAGAATATTTTCAGTATTCGCTCTATCTAAATGTCAAAATGTATGTGTTAAAGGTGCTAAATGGGAAATTAAAAATGAGGAATTTGATTTATCGACTAAAGGACTTCATAACAAAAGTTTAGGTGAACCAATAACAATAAGTGGAAATGGAATTCTAGCACTAATTATTGAAAACTAATCACTCTTCTTCATAAGGAGTTGGATTTTGAGAAAGTAACATCGCTATAGGCCTTGTACGAGGATCACTTTCTAATGCAATTTTCATAATTACTGCAAGTGGAACGCCAAGTACTGCACCCATTAGACCCCATGCCCATCCCCAAAATGAGACTAATATTAACAAAACAATTGGAGACATATCAAGCCTTTGTCCGGCTAACTGAGGTTCAACAAATGCTCCCCATGCCTGCTGATTTGCAATTAGTAAACCTATCATGATTAAAGCAGTAGTTGGCTCTAATAATATTAATGCTAATATTCCGGGAGGAATCATAGAAATCAATGCCCCAATATAAGGTATAAAATCTAAGAAGAAAGTTATAGAAGCCCAAAGGAACCATCCAGGAATGGAAAGATAATTGAGGATAATTGCGGCAATAACCGCTTGACCAAAGGCAACTGTCGCTCGAGTAATGACATAAGTATTGATTCCCTCACCAGAATTTGATGCGATTTTCTTGAAACGACTAACTTCCTCTGGATAGGCTGCCTTTATTCTATTAGGAAGAGTTTCAGCCTCGAGAATGATAAACAATAAGAAAATAAATACTGTAGCTGCACTAGCTGTAAATCCTGCAATTGAACCAACGAAATCTGTCGCAAAAGTTGTGATCACATCTATGCTAACTAATTCCGTTAGACCAGAAGTATCAATAGTGTAGCCGAATATTTCTTGATCTTCAAGACGTGACATCTTGTCTGCGAATGCTTCAGTTATTCTTTGTTGTGTTGATGCTTCTGTGAATTCAGTAAGATTAGAATAAAGAATTTGAGATGCAAAGAATATCATTAGGGCGACTATGCTTAGTAGACCTCCGTATGCCAATAGAGGATGTCCAAATCTTTTCTCCAGCCAATTGGCAGGAGGCCTAATTAATAGAAAAAGTAAAGTCGCAATTACGAGAGGTTGAATAACGGCTTTCAAGTGAATAATTGCAAGGATAGAAATAAATAAAATTACTAGTATATCTGAAACAGTACTTACTGGAATCCCTCTAAATGCCTTAGTAGATGTCATGTGCGTCCCCACCCCTCCGAACACTTCTGACTGATGAAGGATTTCCCGATAATCACTGAATTCTTTCGTAAATTTTAATGAAACGATCGGCATCAATCTCATATGTAAATTTCTGAAGTACTCTTTCACGACCAACCATACCCTTTTTCTGTAATGAATTTATATTACTAATTTCTTTGATGATTGTTGATGACATTGAACTTATATCCCCCATTTGAAAAAGTGCACCTACTTCTGAATCAACCATCTCCGGCAAAGGACCATGATTAACTGTAACAACAGGGGTTCCGGATGACATTGATTCTAGAGGTATCAATCCTTGACCCTCATAATAAGATGGATAGATAGTTAAATCAGCATTTCTAAATAATTCAGCCAGTTCTTCGAAAGACATACTTGATTCGATGTAAACTGAAGAAGAAATTCCGAGACTATGTGCTTGATTTAATAGACGTTTTCTGAGATTTCCACGGCCAACAATTACTAATTTAGAATTAGAAAATTCTGATTTCACAAGTGCGAAAGCCTGCAATAACGAACCATATCCTTTTCTGGCTGCCAAACGACCTACTGCAAGTAATAATACATCTGATTCAGAACAACCAAAACGGCTCCTTAGATCTTTATTCCTAGTTTCTGTGGGAGTGAACATTTCTGTATCTACACCCCAATGAATTACTTCACAGTCCCAATCTATTGGTGGAGAATAACGTGAATTAAAATCTTCCTTAGTAGCTTCAGAATTTGCAACACAAACGTCTGAACCTAATAATGCTTGATTTTCAAATTTAGCATATCTTTTAGATGTTAATAAAATTGCTAAATCATTAGGATTAGCCCATACAGCTATTTCTTTTTGTTCCTTAGCTGTTAATAGACCGTCTTTCTCACCTAACCACGAACCATGTAATGAAGATACAATAGGGGCTATATTGTTTTTACATTCACGAAACTGTTTTTCACTCCATGAAATCATTGGACAATGTAAATGCACCACATCTACTGGATTTAATTTATTTAATTTCTTGAGAGCCCGCAGAGCTGTACGTCCATAAGAACGCGTAAATTCCATCGGTATTCTAAGCCATCCAACCGAAATTACCTCTACTCCGGGTATGGAGGGAATATTTTTCCCTACTCCATTTCTTGTGATTATAGTGATATGATGTCCACGTGAAGCTAAAGCAGAAGAAAGATGGAAAACTGTTGAACCCATACCCCCCCAACGAGGAGGATATTCAGCAGATAACATGGCGATGTGCATACAGTACCATGCCTGCGTTGAGTTCACCTGTTTTCAAGAGATTGGATACAGGACAGATAACAGTTTGATTCAAATCATGTATTACTGTCGCAGATATGAGAATATGTCAGATACACTACCAGTCCACGTCACAGTAGTAATACCTACAAGAAATGAAGAAGCAGCAATAGTTGATACTATTCGTTCAATACCTAAAGGAAATTGGTGTAAAAAGATTGACTTCTTAATTATAGATGGAAATTCTACCGATAGGACAAGGGAATTAGCAGAAAAAGAGGGCGCGAGTGTCTATTTAGAGCCTCGTAAAGGTTATGGAAGAGCGTATAAAACAGGGTTTTCAATGGCACCTGGAGAAATTATTGTGACAATGGATGCAGATTGTACATATCCCGGAGAAGAAGTTCCTAATCTTGTTAAAAAACTAATTGATGAGGATCTAAAATGGATTACTTGTGATAGATTAAAACGAGCAGAGGAAGGTTCGATGCCGGGACTTCATGGATTTGGAAACTGGGTTTTATCAAAAACTGCTTCAATTCTCTATTGGTACGGCATACATGACTCTCAAAGTGGAATGTGGGTATTTAGGAAATCTATTTTTGAAGATGAAAGAGTGAGACCTAAACATGATGGTATGCCGCTATCTCAAGAATTTAAAATTAGGGCTAGAAGATATCTGGGCAAGAAAGAAACTGCTGAAGTTAGCGTTCCATATCGGCCACGAGTTGGAGAGGCAGAAATTAATACATGGGGAGATGGATTACTAAATCTAAGGTTCTTATTTACTCACAGAATGGGTTTGACTCAACAAAAAACACCTTGGGGTCCTGAATAATTATTCATTAAATTCGTCGTCTAATTCTCTAGAATCGAATGTAGACCAAGATTCTATCATCTCTAAATCTTTAGCTAATTCTTTACGACGTTGAACTGAGTAGAGTATTCCTATAATTACTGAAATAGTTATCAGTACTAATAATAATGGAAGACCTCCTGAAAATAACCATGAAATCAGATTTCTTTCATCATCTGACTCAACAGGTAACAATTCGATTAGGACAGGACTAACAATTTCTCCATCAATAGCCCAGACTTCTACCTTTGCGGTTCCCCCATCATCAATTAGCAGAGCTGTCTCTAAGGTCCAGATATTATCGTCAGCAATTAAATCACCTTCTGTTCCATCGTCTCTTAACTGGAACTCTCTATCGATTACTCCAGCTTTAAATTTACAAAATAACATCTGAGTTGTTCCATCTAGATCTTCCAGTTTAACTGTGACGAAGATAGGATTAACCTCATCAAATACTAATGAGTTAGGCGTAATTATTAATTCGGAAAGAACGGGTGAACTCGCTCCTATGGTCAAATTGATTGATATTGAGTCAGATGCACCTCTAGAGTCAGTAACAATTAGATTAATTCTAACCGGACCAGGCGGGAAATATAGTGATACTTGTTCCTTGTTTCCAATTGATGTACCATCGCCGAGACTCCATTCATACAATATTATATCATTATCATAATCAAAAGAAGGGGAAGCATTGAGAATAATCTCTCTACCAGGAGGAATATATTGACCATCCGAGAAATCTCTAATTCCAGCTACTGGTGATGTTTCAAAAACATTCAGCTCTTGGTAATAAATAGAAGACTTACCTGTTGAATCGGTCAAGACAAACGAAAGAACATGATTCCCTGCAGGTATGTAATCATTGTACCAATAATCATTAGTTTTATTTTCAAGAATTGGTGATTCTATCAAATCTGAGAATATGGAAACAGTAAAATCATCACCATCGGGATCGAAAGAATCACGGAAATCGAATAATACTGGAAGGTTTGAATAAACATCAATACTCTCTTCTGGTGATGTTAAAACAAGCACAGGAGCGGCTTCATCGACTGTTATGGAAGTTGAAAATACAGCATTTCCTCCATCACCGTCATCTATGATTAGTGAAATTTCATGTTCGCCAGCAGGTAGTCTTGCCTCGAATTTCCATTCACTTCCTATCGGTTCTGAAATTAAGTTACTTTGCCATAAAACACTTACTAAATCTTTACTAGATTCAGAAAAATGATTACAAATAATGCCAGTACTATTTTCTAAATCTAAACATGCAATATCCCAATCTCCAGAACCAGATGCATCGAATGGTATCAGAAATCCTGAATCAGTTGAATAACCCTCATTAGGGAAAGAGATTAACGCTACAGGAGGAGAATTTTCAATTACCAGGGTTTTTTCTGATGAGGTCCATCTACCTGCATGATTTGGGATTTCATCACTAGCATACATGGTGATCAAATGAGTCCCTTTCGATAGTGTTCCTGACCATTCTATTGAATTTTCTGGTGTTACTCCTGAATCTATTAAACCATCAATATCACTCCAAAATTCAAATTTTATCTCATCTCCTTCTGGATCAAATGTGTTAGTTCCATCTAAACTAAGAATATCTTGGGATTTTGTACCAGTAGTAATTATCTCAAATGAGGCTATTGGTAATTCATTAAATAATTCTACATTGAATGTCCAAGTAACTGGGGAATTAATACCATCAGTTGCAAAAACTGTCACAGAAAACTGATTTGGCGCAAATGGGAAAGTTTTGTTAATTTGCCCTGGGCAATCTTGGAGGAATGTATCGTTTTGTTCGTAAGAAACTCTTATCCAGCAACTTAACTCATCATTTTCAGGGTCTGAGGTTCCTGTTAAATCAATATTAACAGAAGATGTTTTTCCAAGATAAAGCGTACCCCACGAAGATATGGAAGGCGAGGTATCAACTGTTAGTAAAGGAGGGAGATTTGTGAGCTCAATCTGTCTAGATTCAGTGGAGCAATGACCCTGGTCATCGCATACTTCCAGTGTAATCTGATGTAATCCATCAGAGAGGCAATTGCTGTTCCCCAACCAGAAATTAGCGTAGTGGAGTGAGCCATTACTATTCGCGAAGCAGTTAGGGCCCCAATCTCCTGCAAGAGAACCATCAATACTGCTTGTCCAAGTATAAGTTAGGTCATCATAATCCAAATCCCATGACTCGGTGGCATTGAAAGCAATCTGGCTACCACTTGGATAAACAGATTCATCTTCTGGAGTTGTCCATATAATGAATGGAGGTTGATTAGAAATCTCCAGAATACAGTTCACAACTTTATCAGAATTTAATTCAAATGATTCAGAGTCATTATGAACTAAATCATAATCACACCCTGTATGGACATTATTTACTTCTGACCACCCACTGATTGGAGTCCATCTTTCACCAATAAATGGACCAAGAATATCAATACCCTCATATGGTAATATTTGAAAATACTCAGATTCATAATTGTCGAAAGAAAGATTTACTGAAGAGAATGGAATATGATTAAGATATTGATTTAATACATGAGTCTCTACAAACCACATCTCATCTACAATATTATCGTCAGACTGAAATGATGGGGTATCCATTACTGAAGATGAAATCCACCTCAGATGACTACTAGATTTCATCAAGAAATTTTTTGAGCTGGAGTTAGAGTAAAAAAACGAGTTGGTCATATTTACAAAACTTGCATCAATACTCGGGGAAGAATTACACCGTAAGCCAGTATTATTGATTAATAACTCTGAATGATCTACTAAATCAAGACAAGAGTCTGTGTTTTGAGAATCTATGATGCTATCGTTAAGATAAGATACAAGTGAACCTTCAGCATCCCAGTATAATCCTTTATTATCAACTTGAATTTCTAAATTAGATATCTCAGCGTCGACATCATTCAATTCAATAGCATAACTATCAGGATCAGTTGAATTGGAATAAATCAAAATATCGTTAATAATTATATTACCATTCTGAGATAAACCCGAATTATCTGCACTGAATGCTGGCGAGTTAACCGAATTTATTATTGTTAATGTATCGAGTTGTAAATCTATGCTATCTTCAACAGTAATCCCATAATTGTCATCAATTGATGTACAAACATAGCAAGATACATTCTTACCTCCACTTACAACATCATTAGATTCGTCAAAATAAAACCCAGAGCCAAGATTTGCAGATAGAGAACCTACTCCATTACCAGAAGTCACGATATATTCTAGCTCAACATTGCTAGAATCTCGAATAGATACACCATGACCTGTATTATTCATACTTTGTATAGTATTAACATCGGGATGAAATTCTCTGAAATCAACACCGCTAGCACCATTTTCAGAGCTTTCCCAGTTAGTGCCGCGTACCCCACCTTTCCATAGAAGAATTCCCGGACCAGACGAATTTCTGACTACTAAATTATTCAAAGTTGGAGGCCCGGAAGTACCCCAATTCGATGACCGCCAAAACAGCCCTGCTCTATCATTAAACGGGACTGAGGGGTCATTTTCACCATTACCTAATAATGTCAAATTATTCACTATCATAGATGAGTCAATCATATATGCCCTAAATCCAACTACGGGATTATTTTCAATTAATGCGCCTTCAATTTTTATTCCACTAGTATTCACATCTAGTGCTGCAATACCAAGTCCGGGAGTCTTTGCATCAATGCCTCCAGTACCTCTAATAATTAAATTTGTAAAGACTGCATTCATTGGAAGATTGGAAAATTGACTATGATTATATTGCTCAACCATGACTCCTCGATATTGACTATCTTCAACAATAACGTTAGTAAATGTAGGCCTTGTATTCCAACCTTGTGTAATGTGCCTAACATAAATTCCATTATCTGAACGTTTAATACTTGAATCAATGATTAAAGGCAATGAATCTTCAACCCAAATTCCTGCCGCAATAGTGGTTGTAGCGCCACTAATATTGCTAACATGAAGGTTACTGATTATGCCTCCAGAATTGCCCCAGTAATTCAGGCCACGAGTTACTAAATCATTGATTAATGCTCCATTAACTATAGGGCTTGACGATGCCCCTACTGATAAGCCAATGCCCTTCCTCCAATTTGTATTAAGAGGGATATCTTGCCCTCCACCCTCAATTATCAAATCATTAATTCTAGGGGATGCTGAATCAAAAAGATCGATGGCGACTAAATCTGCATTTTCAACTGTTAAATTATTGATTGTGGGATTACTCCCATAAATTGTAATCCCATATTCCGAATTTCTAATCGTTAAATTATCTATTATTGACCCAAGACCATTACTAGATGAATTAAAAATTAAACCATCATGATTGCCAATTATTGAATTAAGAATTACTGGTGAAGATGAACTACCCTGTATGGTTATCCTACCTGCAATTAAGATATCTTTGTCATCTCCTAAATTAATTTCAGTACCTGCCTCTACAATCAGTATTTCTCCGCTTTCTACTGTATACCCATCAACTAAATTTATTGTACCATTCCAAACAGTAGTTGATTTAGAAAAAGATGCTAAAGAGGTCATTGGAGCAAATATAACTGAAGAAAATAAGAGTATAGAAACTAGAAAAATTGCACGCCTAAATTCAGGAGAATACGGGGCGAGCATGAATCAACGACAGTGCTACAGCATATATCAATGGTGGACAAATGAGTCTGGAGATATATTATAATAAACGAGTCATAATAAAGTGTAAGTCAGCGCGTTATTGATGAGGATAAGAATGAGTACCGCCTTTGTATTATTCAAATGCCAGCCACAAAGAGAGTTGGAGGTATATCTTGCACTGTTGGAAATTGATAGTGTAAGTGAGACTCATGTAGCATATGGAGAATATGATCTTGTAGCAAGAATTGATTTCGAAGATGAAAAAGAAATGGCGAAGACCTTGATTGGTAATATGCGCTCAATTCCAGGAGTTCAGAAAACTGAGACTCTGATAGCGGTGGAGGCATAGATTTGGCAGTAGGATTCATTTTAATAACAACTGAACCAGGTTGCGAAGTCCAAGTTAGAGAAGAGGTAAGCAAGATTGATTGCGTTAAGGGACAATGGATAGTTTTCGGAAATCACGATCTTTTTGTGAAGGTAGAAGCTGAGAGTGAATCAGAATTGACTCAGTGTATTGTACAAGAAATACGTTCTGTAGAAGGGATTTACGAAACTAGAACTTTAATTGGTGCTGAAATCTAATTAGATTGACTTGGTCAATTCTTTCAATAATTCGTTTGCAGCTTGGTTACATTCAGCAGCACGAAAACGATGTATTGCTTCCTGCCAATATGATAACCGATGAGATTGATGAATTACTCCTCTCCAATACCAACATTGAGCACTCATCCTCCTATGGGCTGCTAAATCCTCTCTCAATGGTTGTTGAAATAATCCATCATGAGATTCTATCAACCAATCAGGGAAATCAGGTTTGGTAACTTCCAAAGTGGAATGAATAATACTTATTTTCTTTAATTGATCGGAACAATTCTGAATAAAAGAATGAACAGATTCTAAAGTTAAATCAATTAATTCAGATGAATTAGAAATTGCTAATTTTGCGCGTAAGTCAAGCAACATTAGATGTTCTTGATTATTTGAAAGTATGATTTCTAACTCTGATCTTGATTGTGACGCTAGAGTCAAATTAGAAGTATCTAAGGCAATGGAATGTTTTAGTAAATTTAATGTTAATTCAGCGGTATAACGATCGGTGTCAGATATGTTTTCAAAATCTAAATTATGTATCTCTGAAAGAATTTCTTCTGCTAGACGAATTTCTATTTTCCTAGGAATTCTATCATCAAATTTTCTTACTAACATTGAAATTTTGAATCTTATTTTATCTGCGGCTGAAAAAAATGATAAGCATTCATTTTCTAATTCTTTAGCTGAATCAATATCTCCATTAATTCTGAGCAATCTGGCTGTTCTAATCTTCTTTTGAGGGCTGTCATCAATCATAGAAAGATGGTCATCAATAATTTCATATTCTGCTCTTTCAAATGCAATATCAACTGCTTTGAAACGTAGAGCTTCAGTATCTTCAATATTTATTGCGTCCTCTATTAGTAATGCGGCTATAGCGCTGTTTTCTTTGGAAATAATGGAAATATCATTTATCAAACTATTATTTTGAAAACTCTTAGAATTGATTTTATGATATGTTTCAATCCAAAGGGCTTCGTCACCTTCTCTTTCAGACCAATAATTAGCCGCCTTTTCATGCATCTTTTCTCTTTCAATATCTGACCACAAAGAACGGCGAACATTTCTAATTAAATGGTGAGGTTCTGATTTTTGCTCGAACCAACGTAGAATAGCGAAATCATCTAATTCGCCAATTCCATTAGAGTCAAAAATTTCATTTACATTTAGAGGAATAGGACTCAAACTTAGCTCATCTAATGTCAACAGACCATCCCTAGTCAATTTGCTAATCACATTAGATTCAACAAAATTCTGAACAGCCTCAACTTCTTCGGGTAATTCACTTTCAGGGCTCCATAGGTGCAATGCAAGTGGATGTCCTCCCAATGCTGAAACAATTTCTAATGCCTTAACTTGATCTATATTTTTTGGAAGAAGATTTTTACCTTCAATTTCATCCAATCCTAAAAGTCGATGTTCCGAAAAACCTTCTATATAATTGAGAGGATTTGGCGAACGAACTATTACTAATATCGATGCTCTACTGTCTTTTAATTGATTTAATAACTTTCCAATACTATCTATGTGTCTAGGATGTACTTCTTGTATTTCATCGATTATTAGTAGATTTTTATTCTTACCACAGTATGAAGATAAAGAAGATATGCCGCGTAGAGATTTTTTTTCAGTCCATTGTAAAGCGATATCTGAGATGTCTGTATTTGAATAACAGGTTGCCCACCTTACGGTCCACCCAAACTCAAGAATCTCAGGAACTATGTTTCTAACAAGGCTTGTCTTACCAATCCCGGGTAATCCACTGAGAAAAATACTGTTTCCATCAAATATCTGTTTTGTTAATATTTGTTTATCATTTTCTCTACCGAATATTTTAGAGATATCGGGAAATGTCCCAAATAATTTACCATTTTTTATTAGAAGATTATTTTCGAAAGTATTGACCATTTCTCTACCAAGAGAAGTAATATGAATCACCTTTCGTTTTCGAGATCCGCCTCCAATGACATGAGCAACCCGAGTGAAAACTAGACCTTCTTCTTCAAGCTTAGATAACGGTTTATTTAGTGAAGAACGGACAAGACCAAGAGAATCTGCAAGCCCTGGTAACGAAAGGGCTCTAGGTACGTCCCAACTAGCTTCTATTTCTTCACTAAACTCTGAAAGTCGCGAAAGAACACCCCTCTCAGTGTCGCTGAGCATGACACTCGAGTAGGTCAAGGGTTCATGGGTATTCACCTATCCCGTTCATACTGTTATGGCACTCGAGGGTAGTCAAATTGACCTTCCAAGTAGGCCCGGAGTATATCTTTTTAAGCAAAAAAATGAACGAGTATTATACGTAGGTAAAGCAAATAATTTGAAACAAAGAGTCAGATCTTATTTCTCAAAAAATCCCGATAGAGAAATGATACCAAAGTTAGTAATAAACTCAGAAAAAATTGATTTTATTGTAACTCAGAATCCGAATGAAGCGCTGGTTCTTGAAAGAGAACTAATCCGTAAGCATAAACCGAAATATAACTCTAGATTGAAAGATGATAAATCTTATCCATTTATATCTCTTACAAACGAAGAATATCCTAGAATTCTCTATACTAGATTCCCAGCAGAGAATGATAAACGTTGGGGACCATTTCCTGATGCAGGTGCAGCAAAAAGAGTTGTTCAATTATTGAGAAGGCAGTTTGGAATAAGAGATAAAGATTGTAATGGAAAAGAGGGTTGCTTTGCTAAGCATATCGGTCTCTGTAGAGGACCTTGCGTTAATCCAGAAGGATATTCTGAAATTGTAAAAATGGTTTCAAGTGTTTTAGATGGTAATGCAGGAAAAATAATTCAAGAACTAAGTATAGAAATGAATCTCTATTCTAAAAAATTAGAATTTGAAAAGGCAGGAGAGATTAGAGACCTAATAAGTTCTATTCAAGCTACAGTATCGCAACAAATAATTAATTCAAGGTTTTATCAAGACTGTGATGCTATTGGATTTTCTCAAAGAGAAGATTTTGCAGTAGTAGTAATTCTTCATGCCAAAGATGGAATCATCCAGGGCGAAGTAAACTATCCATTGATTCACAAAGGTGATATTTCTGAATCTGTTTCATTAGTATTGTCTGAACATTATTCTAATAGAAAACCGCCGAAAACAATCCTATTACCAACCCCGATAACAAAAGTAATGCAAGAATGGCTCACTGAAAGAAAGGGAAAGAAGGTTGAAACGAGAGTCCCTCTAAGAGGAGAACTTGCAAAGCTACAAAAAATGGCCACAAAAAATGCGGAAATACAAGTCACTAGACAGAAGAATAAACGTTCAGGAAACTTAGAGAAAATAGCCGCTGAAGAGGGTGCAAGATTGTTAAAAATGGAATCTCTAGACCATATTGTTTGTTTTGATATGGCACAACTACAAGGAAGTGAGAGAGTTGGAGCTTCCGTAGTGTTGAGGAAAGGAAGACCGTCGAAGAAAGAATACAGAACATATAGAGTCAAAGGTGAAGCATTAGATGATCTAAAAATGATGTCAGAAGTAGTTGAAAGATGGCTTAAAAGACAAGAAGTATGGCCTGATTTACTATTACTTGATGGAGGTAAAACTCATCTTAGCGCTATAAACCATTTACTAGAAAAGTATAATTTAAATGATGTTTTTCATGTAGCTGCATTAGCGAAAAAAGAAGAAACAATTTTTCGTAAAGGGATGGAGCCAATTAAAATTGATAGGAAAGGAAGAGTGTTAATACATTCCAGAGATGAAGCTCATAGATTTGTTAATAAATATCATCGAAAAAGAAGAGGGAAAAATACTTTGAAAAATCCGCTTGAAAATATAGAAGGTTTGGGGGCGAAAAAAATACAAGCGTTAATGGTTCATTTTGGAAGTTATAAAAATATTAAATTCGCATCAATTGAGGAACTACAAAAGGTTCCAGGAATTGGTAAAGAAATGTCTGAAAAAATATATTCAGAACTAGTTTAATTCATATTATTCATTATCCTCTAGATCTTCTATATCAAAAAATGATTCATTAGCAACTACAACAGGGGAATCAAGCGAGCCAAACGCTTCTACAGCTGCGACTTCAGTAATTTCGCTTTGTAACAATTCCTGTTCATGTATTTTTACGAGTTTCTTTTCTTTCCTTCTCCTAACTAGGCGAACGGTGAATAAAACCAATAATGAAACTAAAATTATTACATAAGGAACTAATTCAACGAAAATAAATGACCAACTATATTCAAGGTTATATGTCACTAAATCAGAATTTTTCCTACAATCATCCCATGTTAATGATTCAGGACAAACAGGTGTAAGATATGTTAATACTTGCTTTCCCTCGATTTCATCAAGATTTCCAAGTCCATTTGAACTCTCAAAAGAAGAGAATCGAATTTCATCTGGCATGTGTATTATTATCAATGATGAAGAACGTATTGTTCCAAAAATAGTGTGTTCCATTATTGGAAGAATTTGTTGTTGCATCTGTGAATTTTCAAATGTGACACCAAAATCGCTAGTTATAGGGTCTCCAAATGGCCATTCTAATGCTGATTTATAATATCCAAACGATGCTCTATGAATATCGAGATTGATTTGATCATCGATAGAAGAAATACTCATCTCTGCATTTTTTATTGTCGCTGAGAAATTTATTGGTTGAAAATCAGAAGGAGTGATAGATTCTGGAATCTGATAATTCTCATTGTTAAATATGAAAGGAGTACTGATTAAGTTAGCGTTCAACTCATATTTACCAAATCCTAGATCTAATGGAAAGCCAGAAATCTCATTTTCACTGACCAATACAGGAAAAATATCATTCAAATCTTCGGCTAATTTTGACATTCCCGAATTAGATATCGTCACATTTATTTTATTTCCATTTCCAAAATCTAACAGTGCCATTATTTCTGACTCTCCTAATAGTCCCCCTTGACTATTTATTTGTGTGTCAAAAGATGGACTTTTCCTGTCACCAATTGCTATAGCTCTACGGATTAAATCAGATGGAATTGGTTGTAATTCGATATTATCTTCACCCAGATCAATATCTAATCGATGAATAGAGAAAGTTAATTCAGCATCGAAATCGATATTTATTTCTCGACTTAATTCATTTATTGCAATATTATTAAAGAAAAATTCTGCTTTAGAGGTAACACATGTGGCTTGTTTGGATGAACAAATTAAATCATTAGATGAATCTTCACAGGGAACTGAATTTAAACAGATTGGATGTCTCCAATCAAAAATTCTTGTCCCCTCAAATCCAGAATTAAAGATTGTCTCATCATAAAATAATGAAATGATTTCAATCACAGAATTTTCTTGCTCGGAAGATCTAATCCATTCAGGAAGAAGTAATTCTAAATTGATGTTGGTGTTTGGAAAATCTGTTGGTAATATTTCCTGTAACCATTCAGATTTTGCTGAAAAATCAATTTCCATAATACTCATCGCTGCTGCAAGATCTTCATCATTAAGTATTGAAAAGTCCAAAGTCGAAATATCTCCCAAACTAGAGCCTAGCATATTTTCAATAATATTTGACATTTGAACTTGAACAGGTTGAGAACTTGATTGAATATAGATAGGATTATCGCCAGACATTGGATTATTATCTTCTAAACAATATCGAACCTCTAACATTTCATCACAAGTTTCTCCATTCTGATGTCTAAAATCTAATCCTCCAAAATCATCTGAGGGGGCAAAGGTCGGCTGGAAAAAAATTATTTCTGTACCAAATAAATCTGAAAAACCCTCTGAAATTCCTTCTATTGGAATTCCTTGTAGGAGGGGGGATAGATCTTCTTCTAACTCATAGTCTAGCATTCTTATCCCATCTGATGTGATTATTGGAAGTTTCATTTTATCATCATCAAAATCAACTAACCAGTTATCCAAAGTATCTGAATCAAGATGATGTATAGATAATATCATCTGAATTTCAGTATTACTTGAGTCTCTAGCATCAATCAATACATCTATTGACAAAGATGGTTGTTGATTGTCAATCAATAATGTCGTAGACGAATCTCTATTTTGAATTCTCATAATCAGACTTTCTGAAATATCAGAATTTAAATCCTCTGATTGAGTATTATCCAGAGATAAATGACCGTATTTTTGAGATATCTGATTTTGTATATTTTTTGTGAATAATATTCCGGGACTTTCTATTTCAAATGCAGTTGAATAATCCGGAGGAAATACCGTTAATTCCACGTAATGCCCAGGTAATGCTTTGGCATTGAATGAAGATTCAACATCCCCTCCCATTATCAAAAGTCCTCGAATAATTCTATCTAAATCTCCAGTATTATCTTTAATTCCTAGATTACTAGGATCCATGGTTAGGATAAATACACCTCTGAAGCAAATTGGAGGATTGAATGGATCATTCGCCCGACCGTTTACTTCATCAATAGAATCTTGTGAATTATCATAAGTACATTGTAAATTTTCTGTTGATGAAAAATCTACAGATGAAATAGTATTAAGAAGAGATTCCTCGGTATAGTCAAAATTGTCTTCAATATACTCCCTCATATTTGTCTGAATTAAAGAGACCATTCTCTCTTCAATTGTAAAACCATTTCTTTCAAAATTCAAATAATTCCTAATGTAATCTGCGGGAACTCCATCATCTAAACTGCTATCACCCTCTAGATCTAAGTCTTCTAAATCTAGGTCAGAACGTGACAATTCATGTATGGCGGTTGATATGGTTAAAGATACGCTATCTGCATCAACTACATTTAGGACAATTGATGACTTAATCCATTCACTTATACTCGAGCCATCAAGAACAGATTGGTAGTCATCACAAATACCACTCTGACTGTTCCAAGTTGAACATATGTCATTCTCAACATCTGGCTCTCCAGGTGGTGGAGAAGCTGAATAAACTGGAGAAATAAGCAGCAAAACCAGTAACACTGCTACACGCTGCATGATTAGTTGGAGAAAGTCATCTACCATAAGTCTGAATCCATCTTGCATCTCGGAGACATAGATGAGTGGGGAGAAACCTAGTTCTCAACTTCGAGAAAATATTAGTTCTTTATTAAAACTAGAAGGTTTAGAAGAGGAAAAAATAGTTGAATTAATAGGAGACTTGCCCAACCGTTGGGAAAAATTTGATGATATTGCTCTGATCCCAAATTCATCTTTTAGAAAAGAACACTGGAAACCTATAATTAGTGATGAATTTTGGATTAAGATTTGTCAAAGTTTGAATGTAGAAAGGTTAGCTAGATCTGGAGAAATAATAGGTGAAAAAAGAGAATCAACTGTGGAAATGTTGGTTGGAGAAGATGATTGGGTAATTAGAAAAGAAAGTGGAATAAAATATGGCTATCATATCAAACAGTGTATGTTTTCTTCAGGTAATATTAATGAAAGGAGAAGGATGGGGGAGGTAGTTTCAGAAAATGAAATAGTGGTTGATTTATTCTGTGGAATTGGATACTATACAATACCAATATTAGTAAAAAATAATGTTAAACATGTTTATTCATGTGAGTGGAATATTAATTCTATTAATGCATTAAAATATAACCTTGAGAACAATAATGTGGAGAAAAAATGTACTATTATTGAAGGTGATAATCGGGAAACTACAGATAATTTAGAGAATATAGCAGACAGAGTATTACTTGGTCTACTACCTACTGCTGAAGAGTCATATCATGTGGCTTTAAAATGCATTAAAGAAGAAGGGGGGATACTGCATATACATGGATTGTCACCGTCTAACAATCATGAGAAATTTCTCTTAGAAACATCTGAAAAATTACAAAAAATTGATTATAATTATATTATTACTAATTATAAAATTAACAAAATTAAGTCTTATGCACCACATTGGGACCACTTAGTTTTAGACATACAAATAGAAAAAAGAAATTAAAATCATTACACAAAAACACAGTCTATATTTTATCCTATCATAATTTCGGAAGTATATGCGCACTTTCGCACTCATGATGTGTTTACTAATGACTGTGCCTACATTAGCTGGTTGCTTTACCGAGGAAACAAAACAAATCGATGAAAACGATGACTGGTGGGAAACTCCAATCCATGAAAGAGAAAATATGGAATTAAATATGACTGGATGGAGAAGCCAACTACCAGTTGACGGAATGTACTCTTGGTCAGGTCCAACTGAACACTTTGTAGAAGTCGAACTACCAATATCTGAACAAGATGTAGGATATCCTGGACCAGCATTAATGCATATCTCTCTATGGATGCCAGATATACCAAACGGTACAGAAGTACCCGTAATTGCAACAGTACATCCATACTATGACTTTGGAGGAGAAGGGGTAGTAGGAGATGATTCGAATCCGAATACAGTTCCTGATGCGGGAGTAGGATTATGGGTTCTTGAGGAATTTGTTCCGCATGGATATGCTCTAGCACAAATTTCAACATTTGGTACAGGTCAATCAACCCATTGTCAAGATGTAAAAGGTCTTGGCGAGCAGATAGGAATCCAAGCAGCGGTTCATTGGCTTGGGGAACAAGATTGGTCAAACGGAAACGTTGGACTAATGGGGAAATCATATGCTGGAACAACAAACTGGGAAGCCGCTCAGAATCCATCAGAACATCTGAAAACTATTGTTCCAATTTCTGGATCTATAGGAGTCCAACAGATGTTCTACAGGAATGGTTCCAGTGAAGCTAGGGCAATGCTATACGATGTTCTGTATGAAGGAGCAACTGCAGATGCTACAAGTGATGATATGAGATTTTGTACTGATGATGCTATTGGACCTTTGAGTCCATTCACTACTTGGTTCGGAGCAGGACTTGGCGGAGATGAATGGAATGATTATTGGGATGAGAGATATCACTTACAAGATGTTATTGATAATTATAATGGAAGCGTATACATCGTTTGGGGTTTACAAGATTGGAATGTTGACCCATATCATGCATTTCCAACCCATCAATTATTGAAAGATGCTGGCATAAATGTTAGGACTATTTCAGGACAGTGGGGGCATAACTACCCAGATCAGCCAAGCGTCCATGAAGGGCTAGAATCAGGATATGGCGCAGAAGCATTTCCTAGCGTCTCAAGAATGGATTGGGCAGTTGAACTATTTCCATGGTTTGAATATTACTTGAAAGGAATTGGTGATGAACCCGAGTCTTATGTCCAAGTACAAAGAAATGATGGGCAGTGGCATATTGAAGAAACATGGCCTGCAGAAGATACTACAAATATTCAATATGCAATTGCAGACTGGGGTGGCGGAATGTCAGGAACTGTTAATTCACAACAATCAATGACTATTACCAGTCAACCACTAACAGAGGATATGCATATTTCCGGACTACCAACATTACATATTGATGCTAGAACAAATACTTGCAATGGTGGGCAATTATTCATAACAATGTTTGATGGAACTTCTGGTTTAAGGTTAGGACATGCAACTATGGACGTTAGGTATAGAGATGGAGGTTACGAAGCAAAGGCTACTTCTCCAATGACAAGTTACAGGATGTTAATGGAATTTAATCCGATGGATGTGATTGTACCTAAAGGGCATACAATTCAATTAGTAGTCTCCGAATCCGGAGAAGACTATCTCCCTTCCCCATGTGCTTCTGCAGGAATGACAATTTTTGCAGGTTATCAAGTACTTACTTTACCCCTTATAGATAGGCCAGTAGATCATGAGAATTGGTTTAATGTTCCAAACTGGTGGGACGGTTGATAGGTATATTCTCTAACTTACCAAGACATTCTTTATGGAAATAATTACTTCTAAATTTTCGGGAACTACGCTTTACAACAAATCCACATTTAGAACACGTCCAAGCCCATTTTGCTTTAATTTCTTGTAAATCTCTTGTTAATTGTCGTCCGATAATATTCATTTGTTTTTTTCCTGGCCAAAGATTCTCTAATTGACGAAAATTTTTGTCGTGAGAAAAATTTCCCAAACAATGTATATATTCATGGAAAAGAACGAACTCCGCATATTGAAGATATTTTTCATCAAGCAGTTTTCTGTTCAGTTTTACTATACAGTTAGTAGAGCTTATTTTTTCCAATTTATCTAAATTAGTTGTTAGTCCGTGCCGAGATATTGAATTTTCAGAAAGGAAAGAAATTTCAATTTTCGATAATTGTAGTAGCTCATTATCAGAAAAAACTCTTTTTTTATTTTTATCGAGTAAACTTTTCATTCTATATATTACGGCATATCTCAATTGTGTTAAAAAATTATGACAGTCATCATTCATAAAAAAATCTCAATTATTTAACAATCTAATCATTCAGAAAAATATTTTCTCTATAATATGATAGCTCACCAATACTTCCTCTAATATCTCCTAATGCTCTATGGCCAGAATTATTCCTCCATTTTGGCACATCGGGATACCATCTCCTTGCCAATTCTTTCACACTCGTAACATCTACACTTCGATAATGGAAAAAAGCATGTAAAGTTGGCATATATCTACGTAAAAACCGACGGTCTTGGCCGATTGTATTTCCACACAGTGGTGGAACACCTGCTAGACAATGTAACTGTAAAAATTCTAATGTTAGATTTTCTGCTTCACCCATAGTAGTATTCGATGAACGCACTCTTTCTATCAATCCATTTTGAGTATGGTGAGAAACATTCCAATCATCCATTTTTGCTAAGTCTTCTTCTGAAACTGAGATTGCGAAGCTAGGTCCTTCAGCAACTATGGATAAATCACCTTCAGTAACAATTGTAGCAATCTCAATGATTGTATTTTCATCGGGGTCTAAACCTGTCATTTCGAGATCTATCCATACCAAGCGGTCTTCAACCATGATACTTGCGATGACAGTTCAGTCTTATTAGTTATGACGAAGCATCAGTATGATAATACATAAGTTATGCGAAGATTATGAGTGGTATAGGGTATGTCCAAATACTGAAGAATAATCATTCTTTTCGTAGACTATTTATAGCTCAAGAATTATCCTATATCGGGGATTGGTTCACTGTTATTGCTTTATTTATTTTAGCTGGAGAAGCAAGTGATAACTCTCCTCTTGCTATCGCCGGAGTTTTGGCGACGAGGAGTTTTTCTTTGGCGGCAATGACTCCCTTTACAGGAATGTTAGCTGATCGTTATTCTAGGAAGGGACTAATGATTTGTTCCGATTTGGCAGCTTGTTTAGTACTGTTAATTGTGCTACAATTTGATTTATTGAATAATTTGTCATCAGTATATTTTCTAGCAGTCACTATGGTAGCCGCAAAATCAATTTTTGATCCCGCACAATATGCATATCTACCAAATATTTGCAATGATGAAGAATTACTCACTGCTAATGCATTAGGTTCTGGTGGATGGTCTCTTGCATTAGGAATAGGAGCATCAATTGGTGGTTTGACTATTGCAGAATACGGAATAACAACTGCATTATGGATTGATGCGCTGACATTTCTAGCCTCAGCAATATGTATTATCACTCTTCCTTTTGGAGGACCAGATACCACTGAACGCGAAAGTATGTCTGTGAAAATCGTTACTAAGGAAATTACTGATGGCTGGAAATATATTCTTACTACTCCTGACGTAAGAAGATTAGTAATTGCAAAAGCACTGTGGTCATCAGGAGGCGGAGCACAAATTTTCCTATTGATTCTGATAGGAATGGAAGCAGGATTTGGAGATATTGCAGCAGGAATAGGTATTCTATTCATGGCTAGAGGTTTTGGTTCGGGTTTCGGACCTATGGCAGGAAGGCCACTAATGAGGAATAATTTCTTGAGACCATATCTAATTGGTTTAGCAGTAGGAATTTCTGGAATATTTTATGCAATTATTTCATTAATGGAATGGAATAATTTACTATTAATTATGATTTTTATTTCTCATGCATCTAGTGGTTTTAATTGGGTGCAATCAACAACTTTGACTCAAGAGCGAGCAGGAGATGAATGGAGAGGAAGGGTTGCTGGTGCTGATTTTTTAGCACTAACTCTTATGATGGGATTATCTGCAATTACAGCAGGATATATCCTTGAAAATGAACTTCTACAACTTAGAGAAGTCATCGCTTTATCAGCGTTAATTCAAATAATTATGGGAATAGGATGGATTTTATTAGCTTCACCGAAAGAGAAAGTTATTTTTAATCTCGAGAAATCATTAGTTAAACTATAAATCTTTGAAGACCTAATAAAATAATTAGAGGAGCTATGGAAAAAATTACATCTCTCAATAATGATTTTGAAGATAACTGAACCTGGGTCGTTATGCGATCACGGATTTCAGTATCAATCTTCTGAATCATCCCTGATGCCGGATCCTTGGCCTTAACCAAAACTTCTTCCAGCATATCAACTCCTTTATCAAGTAGATTTGTGAAAATATCTTGTAATGGATTATTCGGTTTTGGTTTGTGAATACCATCACTATCTTCAGAAATATCAATAATTTCTCTCCAAGGCCTAGGTATAGTAAATTCATCTACAGTCTTTAAAAATTCTCTACTTACTACGGTTCCTTCTACAAATATCTTAGCAGTTGTAAGATTATACTTTGCTATAGTTTGAATATTTTTTCTGGAACGAGTAACCTTGCCAAAATCAACTACCAACCAGATAATACCTGCCAGAATCAATAGTATTTTACCTGATTCAGGGGTTTCTACCCAACTATTCCAACCTATATCACCATCAATTATTAGCCTAGCAGTTAATGCAACCAGAGCAGGTAAAATGAATGAAAGAATTTCATTCATGACTATCTTCCAAAACCCCTCCATTGGTAGCTTCTTAAATTTGGTCAAAAACCACTTGATATGACCGGTTCTATTTCCGGGAGGCGCAAATGTATTTACTAAATCTATCAAAGGTGGTGCAATTAGTAATATTCTTAATAAAAATGGCACAATGAGGAGTAATAAATATGCCTCCCAAGGAGATTCAGGTGGAACACTTGGGAATTGAAGTGCGCCAGACATGGGACTTACTGAAACACCATCTGTCATGAATGTCACCCCTTCACTACCTTGACATTCTCGATAACGAATCTGCTTGATTTGATGCTGTTCTCAAGAATAAAACAGCTAAAATTGCAGAAATAATAAATGCAGTACCCATATAATAGTGAGTATTTGTCATAAGTATCGCTATTCCTATTAATGAAGAATAGGAAATAACTTGACAAATTATTAGTAATCTTTCTAGCATCACGTATTCCAACTCGTTAGTACCATCAAATTCTCTGATATAGGAATTTATAAGGAAAAATACAGCTTGAAAGGGAAGTGCAGCAGCAAGAATTGTTAATCCAGTAACTACTACCATGTCAGGATCTGCTTGATCTAATTCTAAACCTCGGAATAATATATTACCCATATTCAAACCTATTATTGAAGCGTGAATTGTCCATGCTTTATCGTAAGGAGAAGTGTTTCCTCCTGTCGCATTAGAAGCCATATAGCAGATTGACTTTTAATCAATAGTTGAATATTACTCAAGAATAATCTTTTAATTGTATGATTTCGATACAGAAAGAATAAATCGAAAAAGTTATTCATATTCATATAAGGATGCATGTTTGGCCCTTGTTTTGGAAATCTTCGGACTTACAACCATGGCACAGTAAGGGTTATTTGGATTATTTGCAAAATAATTATGATGATAATTTTCAGCTACATAGAAATTAATTAATGGACTCACTTCAGTAACAATATCATCAACAAAGTTTTGTTGAAGATATCCTATTACTTCATTCACATCTATCATCTCTTCCTCATTTTTGTAATAAACTACACTTCGATATTGTGGACCTATATCATTTCCTTGACGATTTAATTGGGTCGGATCATGACAAGTGAAAAATACTTCAAGTAATATTTTCCTTGGGATTATATCTGAATTAAAAGTGACCTCTATGACTTCAGCATGCCCACTATTCTTACTACAAACTTGCTCATATGTAGGATTATCAATATGCCCTCCACTATATCCTGGAATAACTTTGGAAACTCCTTTTAGACCTAATATTGCACCTTCGACGCACCAAAAACAGCCACCTCCAAGGACGATTGTTTCCATTACTTCACCTTCTATAATTTGGAGCTTCACGAGTAATTTCTACATCATGAACATGTGATTCGGAAAGACCGGCATTAGTAATTTTAACAAAATCACAATTTGTTTTCATAGAATCAATATCAGGATTACCAGTGTAGCCCATACTTGAACGGAGACCCCCTGTTAATTGATGTATTACATTTTCAACAGGACCTCTGGCAGGAACTCTTCCTTCAATTCCTTCGGGCACATATTTACTTGTATCTCCTTGCTCAGACTGGAAATAACGATCATGAGCACCTTTGCTCATTGCACCCACTGAACCCATTCCGCGATATACTTTGTATGACCTACCTTGGTAAAGAATCACTTCTCCAGGAGCCTCATCAGTTCCAGCAAGAAGGCTTCCCACCATGACACAATCTGCACCAGCAGCAATTGCTTTGGCTATGTCTCCACTAAACTTAATTCCTCCATCTGCAATTACAGGAATGTCTAATTTCTTACATACAGAAACCACACTCTGGACTGCAGTTAATTGAGGCACCCCTACGCCAGAAACAATTCTAGTAGTACAAATAGAGCCTGGGCCAATACCGACTTTAATCGCATTTGCACCCGCAGCAATCAAAGCATCAGCAGCAGCAGCAGTAGCTACGTTACCTGCAATTATCTGGAAATCTTTACCAATTATTTCTCTAATTTTTGCAACTGTGTGCAATACACCGTGAGAATGTCCATGTGCAGTATCAACTACTACTGCGTCAGCGCCCGCCTCAAATAATGCGATTGCCCTTTGAATTCCTTTCTCGCCAGTTCCAGTCGCAGCTGCTACTCTCAAACGGCCATGTTTATCTTTACATGATTCGGGGTTATCCCTACTGCGCTGAATATCTCTTACTGTCATCATTCCAGTACATTTCCCTTCATGATCTACAACTAATAATTTCTCTATTCTATGTTTATGTAACAATTTCTTAGCATATTCTGGATCTACATGTTCGGGTACCGTGACCAAATCCGTAGTCATCATTGAAGATACAAGCTGATTGTCATCATCAACAAACCTAATATCACGATTTGTAATAATGCCTACAAGTTTGCCGTCATCGTCAATTACAGGTAAACCAGAAAATCCATGTTTATCTTTCAAATGACGCATTTCCCCTATAGTTGTTGAAGGTTTAATTGTAATCGGATCTAATACCAATCCTGATTCAAATCGCTTCACAGAGTTCACCTTCGATGCTTGCTCTTCAATTGTCATATTCCTATGAATAACACCTATTCCACCCGCCTGGGCTAAAGCAATAGCCATACGAGATTCGGTTACTGTATCCATTGCAGCAGACATTATTGGTATATTCAATGAAATCGTAGAAGTAAGTCTAGTTTTCAACTTAACTTGAGCAGGAAGAACTGCTGATTCAGCAGGTAACAAAAGTACATCATCAAATGTCAAAGCTTCTGGTATGCTGTCCTGTGCCATTAAAGATGGCCTAGACCATTCCTATTTCAATGGTTGCTATATTAATGCAGAAAAAATAGTCTAGGACCAAATGGAGTTTCAGCTTTGCCTTCCTTCAATTGCAATAATTACCATGGCCGCACCTAGAATTATTCGAGGATCTATCTGATTTCCCTCAGAGATGTCTACAGTGAGTTTTTGGATCAAGGGAAAGAAGTTTTGAGTAAAACTAATTGGTGGATTACCGGGAAAATCTAAAGTAAATTTCTGAGGGAAGAATAATTTTGTAGGTGGAAGAATTCGTCTAATGATAGCACTAAATAAATTGTCTTCTTTTATCTCGGCATAAATCTGATTGTCTGGGTCAAAAACGGAATAACTATCTCGAATAAGTGACTTTCGGAAATTACGCCTGACGCCACCTAAACTTTCACCGGTTTTTGAATCAGTAAAGTCATATCCTCCTGTTAAATCAAGAATTTTCCTAGCTTTTATCTTCATTATTTCTTCCGATTCACTTTCGTCAGTGTAAACTCTGATGTCTTCCTTAAGCTTCAATGCTTTTTGATATGAATATCCTATGAGTTCCTCTTGAGAATCATTGGAATATATATGAAATTTTTCACCTAGAACCTTGAGTAATTTCTTTCTAATCAGATAGTGATTACGTTCTAGCAGCCCTGTCATCAAACGTAACGTGTTGATTCCGAGTGATAGTCTATTCGCCTGCAAGATATCTTATTAGTATGCGTAGAATTGAAATCAGAACCTTGATTGGAAGAGTCATCTGACACTGCCCCTCTGTGGGAATTGATGTCTGAGTTGATGCCTATGGAAAACCCTGTGACTAAAATTGAGCCAAAAATAGCTGCTCGTCTAGCAAAACAAAGTTATCACTTAGTTGGAGAACATGGTGGAGTCAAAGTATGCCATTGGACAAAGCAAAGTCTAATCGCAGATAGATCTTGTTACAAAGGTACATTTTACGGAATTGAAAGTCATGGCTGTATGCAAATGGCTCCCAATGTAGATACCTGTAATTTAGCATGTACATATTGTTGGAGAGAACCACATTCTGATGCTTTGACAAAAATTGATGATGACCCCTATGAATTATTCTTGCAATCAGTAAAGGCACATAGAAGATTATTGACAGGTTTTGGAGGCCATCCGTCTGTCCCTAGGGAAAAATGGTTAGATGCTCAAGATCCAAAGCATGTTGCAATATCTCTTAATGGGGAGCCTACTCTATATTCTCGCTTAGGAGAATTCCTAGATATTTGTCATCAACATGGGGTTTCAACATTTTTGGTAACTAATGGCTCTTTACCGAAAGTAATTGAAAAACTGGATACACTACCAACTCAACTCTATGTTAGTGTAGATGCGCCAAACAAAGAAATTTTTGATAGAATATGTAAACCAAAGTTTGATCAGTCAGCCTTTGAGAAATTAGAACAAACATTGGAACTTCTTCCAAGTTTGGACACAAGAACAGTTTGTAGACACACACTAATCAAAGGAGAATCACTCGGTCACTGGAAAGACTATGCAAGACTGGACAATATAGCTGACCCAGATTTTATTGAGGCGAAAGGTTACATTTACGTAGGAAATTCACAATCTAACCATACTATTGAAAATATGCCTTCTCATGATGAAGTTATGGATTTCTCGAGAAATCTAGCACCATTAGTTGGAAGAGAAGTTCTATCTGACCGTAGAGAGAGCAGGGTTGCACTAATTGGAAAAGAAATGGTTCCAGTAACTTTACCTACAAAAATTAGAGATTTACCGAGAGATTTGGGTATAGCGAAACCTCAGAAATTTACACTGCCACAACTCTAGGGACAATTTAGGCCTGTATCATAGGTCTACTGGAACCACATTCAGGACATAACTGATCTTCGCTTCCTGCATAGTCATATTTACATGCTGGACAACGAGAAGATAATACCATTGCATTAGTTCCTGAAGACACTGATACCTTATCTTCATCAACTCTCTCTAAATGAAGATAATCTCTATCAATCTCGGACATTTCAAATCGACCAGGGCCTCCCAAGCCAAGTAGAACATCTGGAGGAAGAGTTATTGTACCTGTATCATCAATAATTAATTCTCTTGAATCTGATAAGTCACCAATGTCTACATCAGTACCATGCTGAGCAATGAAACGTCCTTCTCTGAGTTCTAGAGAGCGCTCACAGAAAGAGGCTACTTCACGATTGTGAGTAACTAAAAGGAATGCAACTTCACTTTCTTTGTGGAGTGTTTTGAATAACTGTAGAACTTCTCTACTTGTTATTGGATCTAAGGCACCAGTAGGCTCATCGGCCAAGATTAATTTTGGATCTGTAATTAATGCCCTAGCAATTGCAACTCTTTGTTGCTCACCCCCAGAAAGTTCTTCTGGCATTCCGTACGATCTCTCTCCCATACCGAGTTTATCTAGAAGTGCCTGTGCCTTTGGTCGTGCCTTTCTTGCAAGAACTCCTTGATGAATTAGAGGCTGGGCAACATTATCAAGCGCATTAAGATGAGGAAGTAAGTTAGAATCTTGGAAAATGAAAGAAACTGTATCCTGTCTTAACTTAACCAATTGTTTACCAGTTAATCTAGTCATTCGTGTTCCAGCTAACTCCACAGACCCTGCTGATGGTTTCATCAATCCACCAAGGCACTTGAGTAGCGTTGACTTACCAGATCCAGACGGACCGACAACTGCAACTGCTTCTCCTTCAAGAATAGAAACATTGAGACCTCTAAGCGCGACTACATTACCATCTTCTGCATTTGACTCATATACGTGATAAATAGAGTTTGCACGTAGTATTTCATTTGCTTTTTCAGACATATTACTCACCTTTTAGAACTGTAGCCAAATCAGAGTCAAGCGCTCTCCTAGTCGTAAATAGTAACGATATAATCACTGCTATGAGAACCAATCCATTAACTGCAATTATTTCAAACCATGGCCAAACTAAATCTCTATCAATAGGGTTACTCTGACCAAGGAATAATTGGAAAATAAATCCAAACACACTAAAGAATCCGTTGAATGATTCTGAAACCGCTAGACCAAGGGTAACACCCAAAACCATGCTAACAAGAAGAATAGACATTATCTCGAAAAGTACTAGGCGAATAACCTGATTAGGACTTGCTCCTATTGCTTGTAATATTGCTAATTCTCTTTTTCTCTGGCTCAAAACTAGAGAAAGGAATACGAATGCAGATGATATGGATGCTAGAGCGGCTACCACGAACATCATGCTAAGTAACCCAGGTGTTCCGAATATTAAACCACCATTACGCTCATTTTCTTCATGAGCTGTTGACCAATCCGATGCAGAAACTACTCCACTATTACTCTTTATATCCGCACTCAAAAGTTCCAGTGCCTTTGCACAATCTGTATTGGTTTCATCACACAATTCAAACATCCATATCGAAGATGTATGTGAATCAACAATTTGGTCACCTACTAGCTCTCTGTAAGAACTCTCACCAATTACTATTGCAGAGGAAGCCTCTATTGAGGTAATGCCAGGTACCCATTGATGACGACCAGCATAATTTACTGTAGATTCAGTAGTACCAGTTTCAACAGGAAGTCCAAATTCATTTAACTCGTATGTAGTGTATTGCAATGTCAATGATTTGCCTATTGAAGGGAAGTCCAGAGATTCACGAGCAGCAGTGCCAGCAGTATATCCGCCGAGACGCCACGTCTCCGACATATCTTCAATATCATTTCCAGGAATTGCCTGAGTATCCCAAATTAATGTGTTCTGGTGACCATCAAATACAACCCAAGTAAGTAGCAAATTCCCTTCCTCTTTGGTCTGAGTCAGAGTCCTAGCTACAGAAGTCATTGAAGAGATATCAGTGATATCATTGTCACCGATAGAATTTATCGAAAGCATGATTTGATTGCGGGCTTCTTCTTCAGTTAATGAACTATCAAATTGAACCATCAAATCTGCACCGTTCTGGGCATTAGTTGTCCTTTCATCGACCATTGTCCCAGTGTGACCCTGTACTGCAGCCAAAGTTACTATCGATAGAGTCAACAAAAGAATCAACGATAAACGGCTTACAGAAGAACTTGAACCTGAACCACTCAGACCTCTTCTTATATCAGAAATTGCTGGAGACCAGCCGAATAAACGATTCAATATTTGAGGTCCAGATGCTCCGATTTGAGAAAGAACTAGTGCACCCCCAATCCAAAGGAAGAATGGTCCCAACAAGAGAAGAATTGCGTTAAGAATAAAATTAGTCACTAGTCCTCCACTACCAATTGGTCCGTATCCACCATTAGATTGAATCCAGCTCTCCGTAAATGCAAAGATACCAATAACAAAGGTGGTATAGTGCAATAAGTAGAAAGGTTCTCTTTCGTTACTAACTTTCCTTACACCTTCATCAATTTCCATATTGAGGAATCTTTTTGTAGTTACAGATCCTCTCCAAAATGCAATCGCTAAGGTTAGTAAACCTACTAGTACTGTTGAAATAACACTCAGAATGGGATCAACAGCAAAATCTCCTTCTTCCGTAAATCTGAGGAAACCGACAGCTCGAAGTACAATTTCAACAGCACCTGTCGCAAGTAGGTAACCTAATCCCCAGGCCACAGAACCTATTGCAAGAACTTCAATCATCATCATCCTAGACAAAGTATCCTGAGTCCCTCCAATTACTCTATGAATGGCAACTTCTCTTCTTCTCTGCTCCAGAGAAAGTTGTAATCCATAAAGTAATACTACAAATGAAAGCGCGACTATAGGTATTACTAGGATATAATCGAAGACTTGGATTATACCCAAGAAAATATTAAGGAAAGTTATTGAACCTGAGATTAGATCTACATATTCTACAGATATCAGAATCACTTCAGAGCCATTATTTATTTCAAAATAGCGAGGAACTGAAGATTTTTCAGTACCTGTTTCATTTCCATTTGAATCATATACTGGGACAAAACCCTCTGTTGATTCCAAATTATTTTGCAAATCACTGAGCCAATTTGTTGCGTCACGAGTTGAAGATGTTGGTAGTTGGGTTCTATCTACTGATACACCAAGATATCCATGATCATTCTGCATAAGAATTGTTTTCTGCTCATCAGTAAGTACAGAGTCGGTAACCATTACTGGATTGAAAAGTAATGTAGGGTTTCCAAAACTCTCTTCATAAATTGCTGCAAGTGTGAGGTTTGTTACGGTCATAGTGTCTTTGCAGAATATTCTCTCAACCTCGTAATTAGGGTCAAGAATAGTGTTACATTCTTCAAATGCCTCTACTGCTTCACTAATCTCATAAGTTTCTATTACATAAGAAAATGTAAGAGCATCTATCTTTCCATTTATCTCGATACCAGCCGCACTTGCTATTTTAGATGGCAAAACGACTGATCTATTATTTTCTGCATCAACCGGAGTGGAAGGCCAATCTCCAAAAATTACCGAATCCGCATGTCTCTTGCCTAATTCACCATCCCAAATTCCATCACCATAGAATCTTATTGTACGTTGATCATTTATTGGTGGGCCATTTTCAGATGCTTCGGTATAATCCCAGCTTACATTTGACCAATCAGAAGTTGTACTATTGATTAATTCCACATTCAAAGGCTGTGGATTAGCAAAATCTGAATCAAAAAATCCAGAAATTCGTATTCCTTGACGCCCAAAAACAAGACCACAATCTGAAAACTCATCTCTATCTGTAAGATCGTCACAAAATGATTCCCATACTGAGGAATTATTAGTTCGACCTTCCCAATTTCCTGTCGGGTCCTCTTGAAAATCTATCTTTGCATCAAATACATCGTTTCCAAGTGAGGCTTGGAAAAATGTTTGATTAAGTCCTACAGCGTATCCTAAAACAGTGGTCATCACAAGTGACGCGAGAAATACACCTGAGAAAATTGCTAATCCTCTTTCCCTCCCTCTCCATGCGCTTTGAATAGCCAAACGTAGGTTATTAGGAGCCGCTAAAAAATTCTGTCTAAATGATTCAACCCATCCATCTATCCATTCACTCAAGGAATGTTTTTCGAAATTGAGTTTGGGGTCAGAAAGGATTTGGAGCCATTTCTTAAAAATGCGAAATCTTTTAATGATCTGTAAAATAGTAACAATGAACAACATTACAAATATCCAAGAGATAATCATTGTAGGAATAACTTCTGTAAGCATAGAATTTAAATCCATCAGTTCACCTCCTCGATTCCCCATGCAGAGCGAATATCAGATGCTGCTGTAGTTCCGTCTTTCAGAAGTAGCATTCTATCAGCCATAGATGCTTGTAGAGGATCGTGGGTGACCATCAGAATTGAGATGCCATCATCCCGACAGAGATCTTGGAAAAGATGTATTATTTCTTGAGCACTCTTAACATCAAGATTTCCTGTAGGTTCATCTGCGAGAATTAATGATCTTGACCCAGATATCGCACGTGCGACTGCGACTCTCTGTTGTTGGCCGCCAGATAATTGATCAGGGATGAAATTCATTCTATCTCCCAATCCTACTCTTTCAAGTGCGTTACGCGCCCTAGTTTCTGCTTCGGATGTTGGGACACCAGATAGTTCTAAACTGAAAATTACATTATCAAGAGCTGTGAGTCTCTCAACAAGATGGAAATCTTGGAAAATCCAACCCACTCCCTTTCTGCGTACATCAACGACTTTATTCGGTGATTTGGTACCATATTCGAAAGTCCCCAGATTTATTTTACCCGAATCAGCCTCGAGTAAACCACCAATAATATTCAATAAAGTACTCTTACCACAACCACTAGGCCCCATCAAACTAACTAATTCGCCCTTCTCAACTTTGAGATTTATTCCTTTCAAAACCTCAAGTCTCCTTCTGCCTGAACCAAAGCCTTTCTTTAGATTATCAACATGAAGCACAGGCGTCGGAATTACAATTTGCTTAAACAGTTATTGTATTTTTGAACAATACAATATTCATTGCTTCGAGCACTCTTTAAGTGAAGAAAGTGAGACAATTTGAAGAGTTTCCTCATGAGTAGATTCTAGAATAACAGGGCAGGCAAGACCTAACTCATATGCATCTTGCCAAGTTTGAGCACACACACACCATCTATCTCCAGGTTTCAATCCAGGGAAATTAAACTGAGGGGCTGGTGTGATTAGATCGTTACCTCTTGATAGAGCGAAATCAAGAAAATCTCTAGTAACTTCACAGCAAATAGTGTGAAGACTTCTATCTCTTCTATCTGTGTTACAACAACCATCTCTAAACCAGCCAGTCAATGGCGAAAGTGAACATGTTTGTAATTCAGTACCAAGAACATTAAATGAAGGGAGCATAATAATCAATAATCCTATTCTTCGAAAAGAGAATCGTAAGCCTTAGACAATGCAGTTCCGTGTGCTGAAGGGCTTAATAAATTTCGAACATGTTGAATTAAATTATTATTTGCTTGACGTTGTTGACCTTTGTTCATTTTCCATTCTGAATGAATAACCTCTACGGCATCTACCCAAGCTCTTATTTCATCAACTGGTAAAAGATAATTGTTAGGAATGATTTCATTATGTGCCGCAGAATCTGAAGCTAATACTTTACATCCTGCAGCCATAGCTTCCGCAGGAGGATAACCAAAACCCTCTGACACACTAGGAAATAGTAACGCCTCAGCATGTTGAAATGAGGCTATTAACTGATCTTCATCTAATCTAATTTCACTACCAATATTTACTAAATTAATATCTTTTGACACCTTCGGGTCTAGTCGTGAAATTATATCTTTTACTATACCTAATCTTTTCCTAGGTTCATCACTACCCACAGTAATTATCAAACATTTCTCAGAATCATAAAAATCACTAATCAATTCAGAGGATTTAGGGTTTAATTCGGGGTCCCAATAATCAACATCAATTTGGTGTCTAACAAGCGCTGTTTTCTTATTTGGGAAAAGGCGCTTTACTTCATTTCGTGTAGATTCAGAAATACAGATTAATAAATCTGCACGATTAAGGCCTGATTTTAGTTTACTGATATCGAATTTGCGTATTAAATTAGGATTATTTTCACCTACATCGATTACCCCATTATCTAATGCGATTTTTCTAGGACTAATATGGAATAAATCATGAACTGTAACTGCTACTGGAATTTTACTATTATTAGGTACTAGATGAGCTTGCTCCTGGTCAGTAATATGTAATAAATCAGCAGTTGTAGATTCTGTTTTTCGTTTTACTAGAATTGGATGAGACCTCCATCTATTCCAAACTCTTGAAAAAATATTGTCTTCCATTGTATGCTCTATATTTCCAGCTAGGGTCCAATCCTTAACCAGTGTTTTTTCTAACAATGATACTACCGAAAAATGTGCTCTACCAAGACCGGTGTTGGATCTTAAAGCACCCCCCCTAGCTAGTAAAACACGTCTAACCACAGTACTCGTCAAAGCGTATCTGACTTAAACGAGAGCAGTGGATGAAGAGTTAGATGTCAAGTTATGCGGGGTCAGGTTCAACAGCAAAACCGCGACTTTTAGTTGTTAAAGGCTGTTTTTCGGCAATGGGGGGTGCCGAAAGAGATTTGATTAGAAATATTCCATTTCTTTCGGAAAAATTCTCTATCAAGGTTGCAACACTTGATCCAGTTAGTGAATTAATATCGATATGTAAAAAAATGGACTTTGAACTACTTTCTCCTAAAAAATCATGGGATGTATCAAAAAATCCGATATCAATTGTTCTTGATAATGATACAAGTCTCTCCGAATGGAAAAAAATAGAAGGGTTAGATGCCGCTATAGATAATTCAGATTTTATTCATGTTGTAAGTGGAGATGGTTCGATGTCAATTATTGACTTGATACCTAGTACAATTCCAGTCCATTTCCATCTTCTTGAACCACACAGAGGGTTACATGAAGATGTCCTTCATCTGAAAATTGATGGCAAACCAAAAAGGAATCTTGGAATAACCAAGACCTTATTGTCCCGGGCAAGAAAAAGAGATATTTTACGAGTACAGAGTTTTAATTCTAGATTGAAATCCTCGATAAGTGGTAATTCAAATTATACTGTTTCTAGAATCAAAGAAGTATACGATATAGAAGCAGGATTATTGTGGCCAAGTATTCACTTAGACGATTTTTCAATTTATGTAGAGAATTGTAATTTTAATGAGTTAAATGGCCCCTATGTTGTGAATATTGGTAAAGCTAGTTGGGTAAAAGGTACTTGGGAAACTATCTCAATACTAAAAAATACAAATCTCTCTCTAGCACATATTGGTGGAGGCAAAACAGAAGATATTAATCAACTAAAAGAACATGCAAAATCATGTAATGTAGAGGTTTGGTTTGCTCCAAGGTTAACACAAAATGAATTAATAGTTTTACTGAGAAATGCTAGAGCCAGCATAAGTTTAGCGCATGGTGAGCCTTTTGGATTAACCCCTATCGAGGCGTTTGCTGTTGGCACCCCTGCAATATATGTAAATGAGGGGGGGTTCAGAGATACAATTATCGATAAAGAAAATGGTAGATTAATTGCAAGAGAAGACATAGATATTTGGCATGCAGCCCTGAAAGATGCAAAAAATATGGAAAAGCGGATTAGATGGTCTGAAGCAGGTAAAGAGAAAATCAAGTCTCTAGATTTGAGTTGTGAAAAGCATGCGGAAAGAATTTATAATATCTATCAAGAACTAAATAATAGTACTTAATCATTGAGAAAAATTCTCATTGGACTAGATCTTAAGGAAATTACTACTGAAATAAAACCAATAATTACTAAGAATAAACTAAGCCACTGGTTAATTACTATCGAGTTCATAAAATCTGGCCAGAATGGAAGAATGTCTAAAGTAGATTCTCCCAATGTGATTTTTGAACCTATAGATCCTAAAATCATTATCGAAGTTAGTGAAAATAATGCTGAAATCATCTGTAAGTTCGCTAAAGAGGAGTATTTCCAAAGTTCAGGACCAAATCTTACTCTTCCTACCAAATATGATGATGTGAATCCAAAAGCTATTCCGGAGAAAAGAAATTTATTGTAGAACATAGCACCGCCAGAATTAGTTGAAGAATAATTACCAGAAATCATAGCTAATGGAATTACTATCAAAGTAAAAATTGATGCTACATATGCTGCTCTATCTAGAGTAGATTTTGATGATTCAAGATTTGATATATAAGAAGAAAGCCACACTAAAACAGCACAAACACTCATAATTACTCCGGAACCAGCGACTAATCCTACTACAAGATGATGGAATGCAGTCATAAACATCATTCATCACCTCCTGAGGTTACTGCTGGATCCGCTACCCATTCATTTTCTACTGGGTCCCATAACCATCCAGGGTTTTCTTCTGATTTCATCAACCTTGACCAATATTCATTATCTAAATCTGGAACTGGCAGTTCTTGGTCGTCGTTTATTGATTTATCAACTTCTGTAGTATTATCAACAATTTTCCTAACTCCTCTAGGGGCGAACCAAGATTGTAAGGATACCATGAATCCTAGAATAATCAATGCAAATGAAATTGATTGTAAGTTTGCCCCTAATGAGGTACCGTCAAAATATGGTTCAGAAGTACCCATAGATAACCATGGCATACGATTACTGAAGTCACCCATAGTTGCAACCATTTGGTATTCAATTCTTGTATCTCCAAGTGTTGCAGGAAGTGATACTTCCCATTCCTGTTCTGAAACCATTTCAACAGTTGCTTGGTGAGATTGGGACTCACCAGATAATCTCCAATATACCATTAGAGATTCAGTATTTACAGTTCTAACTGTGATAGTTGAGGAGTCTCCAGATATTCTTTCTTCTGGAGAAGTCCAACCATCAGCAAGAGTGGGATAATTCTCTGGAATAGGTTCAATATTAACTGTGAAAGCGTCTGTTTCACCAATGAATGCCTTGTTGTTATGATTGTAGTAACTACCATGATGGATTGAAACATAAATTTCCTTTACACCTAAATCTTCAGGCGCCAATAGAACCCAACTAACAGTAACTTGATTTTCTGAAGATACTACCTCAACATAATTAGATGAACCACCATTTGGATCTTGTATTATTGTCCATCCATGATCTTCTGGATTGTCATTATTACCATTCTTTGAACCGAGTAAGAAAATACCAACTAAACCATTATCAGATGTATCTAGATCACTAATTGAGACTGAGACCTCAGTAGTAGTACTGGAATATGCAGTAGATTTCATTTCTACGTTTATTATTGCAGTTGAATCAGAAGATAGACTGGGGTCGCCATGACAAGATCCCCCACAAGTATAGTCTCTGTTACTATCTCCTTTACCTCCGGGATTAGCCACACCAGAAGATGTTGCTAATAGTAGAATTAGGATAGCACTTAATGCGATTATTCTAGATTTCATAAATCAGACCTCCTTTTCTTAATCCGCAAACTAATAACTAAACTAGAAAATGCTAACAACAAGAATATGATTGTCAGAGGAATTGACAAAATAGTGAGTGAACCGGAAGGGGAATCATCAACATAATTAGTAACAGATGAAGCATCGATGGAAATAATATTTGTTCCATTATCAAGCCATAATATTTCATTATCACCTACTACAATAGTAACTGCATAATATAAATTCGAAGCTATAGGTGCAATTTCATTCCAATTATTCTCATTAGTAACACCAACTAGTTGCATCTCATCTAATGTCTCGGTTGAATATGAAGAACGATAGATTCGATATTCTTCTGCATTACCCGACCAACTTAATTCAATATCTGTACTACTAATTTCTGAATTAAGATTACTAATCATAGAAACTGGTCCTAAAGAATATAAATCTTGTACTGTAATAGATGAACCAAAATTATCAGTAACTGTCAGCCTAACTATATGAGTTCCCTCACCCAATAATATCTCAGCACTTGAACCAGAGAATGATTGCCCATTTATCTGCCATAACCAATTATTGATAGTTCCATCAGGATCTAATGAAGATGAACCATCAAACATAATCATCGAACCTGAAATAGATATCTCTGGGATTGTAGACCAAGAGGGAATAGGAGGTAAATTAGATACCTCAACAATTGCAGATGATTGAGAAGTTAATCCCCAAGGATCTTTAGCAATAATTTTTACTTCCCAAAATTGTCCAGGTTCCAGTCTTTCAGAAGGAACTAAAGATTCTCCATCTAATTCAGGAACCTGATACCCATTTCTATACCAAATTACGTCATAGAACAGAGGTTCTTCGTCGGGATCTATTGACGATGCTAGTACTACTAAATCATCTAGAGAATTTGCAATTCCTAATTCAGGGAATGAGTCTGGTGCACCTAAGTATCCAGTAGTACCTGAACCTAGAATAATTGTTGGAGTTTCAGGAGCGCCATTCATTATTACTCTAGACGGAGTTGTCATTGAACTACCAAGATCTTCACCATCACGAGGAATTACCTGGACTGACCAATGTTGATCTCGATAAACTGATTCTGAAGGTATTATCATTAGGCCATCAAAATCTGGTTCTCTCTCACCATTAATCATCCAATATATTTCACTACCAGATTCTAAATCACCATCTAAATCTGATTGCTCCCAAATAACAGTTAAATCTTGGTTAGCTGTAAGATTACCTTCAGGTAGCATAGTAATCGAAGTAACTTCGGGAGCACTATTGAGAATAGTGATACTGTCTGCGTCTACCCACTCAGACCACACCAGTGAATCTGAAACTCTAACACTAGCATACCATACTTGATTTTTCGCGGTAGCTTCAGATGTAACCCCTGTCAAGTCATTGAATGCAGAAACTTGGTAACCATCTCTAAACCATCTAATTTCTGTACCTGCGAGGTTGTCACCATCTGAGTCAAACCAACCTACAATTACCTGTAGTGCATCATCTGTATATGCATTAGAACCTTGAGAAATATACGCATTAGCAGTAGGAGGAGAATTTGATGAACCTATTACGATTAATCCTGTAGATTTTGTTAATCCATAAGATGTCCCATCAAATGGAGTTACTCTAGCTTCCCATTCATCACCAGAACGAATCATCAAAGAGGTCACAGCAAGTACATCATCGAGATCAATAATTCTAACACCATCAAGATACCAACGAATCTGAGAGTCCTGTTCATTATCTCCATCTAAATCAAAATAGTCATAATTCAGGTTTATGTCATCATCATCTGTCGGAGACTCTGGAGTGATCTCAAGATTTCTAGCAATTGGAATAGTATTTTCAATAATTATTGGACTTAATGAAACGGTTTCTCCTTGATCTTCATTGTCCGAAGGGGTAACCTCTACACGCCATTCTTGGCCCTTAGAAATCCAAACATCAGGTACTGACTTCATATCATTGATTTGGGCTATTTGAAGACCGTCTCTGAACCAACGGATTGTAGTACCTTGTTCAGAGTCTCCATCTGCATCATTGTAATCATATTCTACTCCAAGACCGGTTGCTTTAGTAGGTGTAGAAGGAACATAACGAACATTTGTTGCATTGGGAGGATTATTGGTACTGACAGTTGATTCAGCTAAATTCCAAGATCCTGTATTCCAAGAATCGCCTTGATTATTTCCATTTCCATTCGCATAAAGAACTGCTAAACTGAAAAATACGGTACCTGAGCCTGTAGATGGCGATGTCCAATCAGCGGACCAAGTACGGGAAGAGGTCCCATCATGAGTTAGTTCACCGTTAACAAGTTTGACATTATTCCCTAAATTACTCCATGAACCAAAATTTGCATCTAAATTGAACCCTCCTGCTCCAGGAATATGAGGTCCTCCGTCCCATGTAAGACTGTAAGTTGTAACCGCCTCATAACCCGATGAAGGAAGGCCGTTGAGAGATACACTCATCGATGAACTCGAACCATGACAAGAACACCCAGAAGATGAACTTCCGGTTTTACCAGTTGAATTTGATTGAACTGTTTGGGCCGTAGAAATCAAAAATAAAACAACCAAAAAAACTGCTATGCGCCGGGTCATCATTATATCCCACGAGAAAGAGATATTGAAGAAGTTACTCCACAGACTGAGTTGATTACGCCGTTGCATTCATGGATGAGTTGTGTCTCGCAAGGTCATGAACACTGTAAATTCAGTTGCAATTATCGGCGCGGGAAACATGGGCTCAGGAATTGCTCAGAAGTCTGCACAAGAACAATTTAATGTTCAAATGGTAGATCGTGAAAAACAGTGGGTAGATAGAGGGGAAAAAATAATCGATGATTTTCTTGAAGAAGCTATTCAAAGAAGAATTTTCAAACCTGAAAAAGTTGAAGAAATAAAAAGTCGGATTACAGGAGTTGTTGGTACCGAAAATGTTGCACCGGATACAGATTTAGTCATTGAAGCAGTTTTCGAAGATTTCAATATTAAGAAAGATGTTTTTAATATTCTAGATAGAGTATGTGGAGACAAAACAATTCTTGCATCTAACACATCATCCTTGTCTGTTAACGAACTGGCGAAGGCCACTGGAAGACCTGATAAATTTGTAGGTTTACATTTCTTTTATCATCCAGCAAAAAATAGATTAATTGAGATTATTCCTGCAGAAACCACCTCGCCAGAATCATTAGCAGCAGTGGAACAATACTGTAAGACAATGGGTAAAGTAGTGATTGTTTGTAAAGATAGACCAGGATTTGTAGTAAATAGATTCTTTGTTCCTTGGTTGAATGAGGCTTGTCATCTTGTTGATGAGGGCGTGGCTTCAATTGCTCAAATTGACGCCGTTGCAGAAAAGACGTTCAATATTGGAATGGGTCCATTTGCTTTGATGAATTTGACTGGCCCGTCAATCGCCCTGCATGCCACAAATTATCTAGCTGAACAATTGAATTGTGCCCGTTATTATGGGGCTGAATGCCTAAAACAAACTATCGCTGAATCAGGAATGTGGAATATTGGTGAAATAACTGAATGTGACGATGAAACATCACAAATAATTAGTGAGAGACTGTTGGGACAAATTTTCGCTGTTTCTGCTCAAATTGTACAGGAAGAAATATGTTCAATTGAAGATGTCGATAGAGGAGCAAAGGTTGGACTCAGGTGGGCAGAAGGCCCATTCGAAATCGCCAACAAGATTGGAATCAAAGATACGAAAAGAATGGCGGAAAAATACGCTAAATTAGCCAAATTTGAATTGCCATTGTGGATAAAAGAAAAAGAGGGATTGTTTGATTTTAATTATATAGATACTAAAATTGATAATGATATTGCGACAATCGTACTAAACAGACCAGAAGCAATGAATGCTCTTAATGAAGAAGTTGTTAGACAATTAGGAACTGTTCTTGACGATCTAAACGCACGGAAAGAAATTTCGACTATAGTACTAGAAGGAGCTGGAAAGGCATTCGTTGCAGGAGCTGATGTAAAATACTTCGTAGATAAAATTCGTGAAGACTCAATAAAAGATATTTATGATTTCACTTCTTACGGTCACGAAGTTTTGAACAAGCTTGAGAAGTCTCAGAAAACAACTATTGCACTAACAACAGGTTTGGCTCTGGGAGGAGGATTAGAACTGGCACTATCATGTGACTATAGAATTGGAACTAGGAGATCGCAATTCCGTTTCCCTGAAACAAGTATCGGTATTTTTCCAGGCCTGGGAGGAACACAAAGAACTCCGCGTATTTGTGGAATAGAAGCTTCCAGATATGCAGTTTTAGCCGGGAATTTCCTCGATTCAAAAGTCGCTTCAGCGCTTGGTATTATCACTCATTTAATAGATTCTGCCACAATTAATGAAACTGTCGTTACATTGTCAAAAGTAGGTAAACCTCAGAATAAATATCCTTGTCAGCCCAAAAATATTGAACACCCCATTTCTAAATTTGCAATAGAATTTTACAAGTAAGAAAATATGGAAGAAATAATGTCAGGGAAAATCCCTAAGAATTTCAAGGGAGATGAAAAATTAGCTTCAAGGCAAATTAAGTCTCTAGGCTTTACCGCCCCCATAGCACTGGGTATTGCTAATGAACTTCTCAATCAAGCAATCGAAACTGGAGAGGATCTTGATGCAGGCTTGAACAAAGAGTTGTCGAATCTAAATACAATATTTGAATCAGAAGATGCACTGGAAGGTTTGTCTGCTCTAATCGAGGGAAGAAGACCAAGTTATACAAATTCTTAAATTAATCAAAACCTATTTGTTCTGAGTTCTAAGTTTTCTTCTTGGGGACTGAGACCAAGCTGGTGTACGATATTCAGCTATACCTGTAATTGCAAGTTCCAATATATTGTTAAAACTCATAATTTTTCCTCCTTATTATTGATTTCTATTTCTTCCATTGTTTCATCTAACCATAATTCTAACCATTTATCCATATTAGTTTCCTCCTGCACCTTAGTGTAGTTTTCACACTAAGCCAATGACCATTAATATATCAATTAGAAAGTATTTGAGTATACACTAAGGTGTATTTTATACACTAGATGCTATTGGGGATATTTGTTAATTATGAGTCAGACACGAATGAATGTATCGAATAAAGATTGGAAAAAAATTAATTTGGCCTTAGATCAAGTGCAAGATAATGGGAGAGATATTAGACAAATTTTTCAATCTTATTATGAAGATGGGGAAGAAAATATGGAATGGGAGGTAGATGCTGCTGTAATTTCTTTCAGTATGTTCAGTTCGAGGTGGACTACTGAAATTCTTTCAGCTCTGTATATAGCTGGTGATAAAAGATTCAATGAATTGAGAACTTTATTAAGAGGAATTTCAAGTAGAACTTTATCAGATAAATTAAGATCTTGTCAAGAAAATGGTTTGGTTGAAAGAGTTGTTGATGATGGCCCTCCTATACGTGTAATCTACAGATTAACCACTCATGGAAGAAATTGTGGGAGATTATTGGGGCCATTAGTTGCTTATATGAAAATACATAATGATATGGTCGTTTCAGAAGATTGATGGATAAATGAAGCATTATCGACTCAAATAACCGATTCTTTCAAAGACTAGTTCGTAAAAAAGTGTGTATGGCTTTACTCCAACAGTGGCGCAGTAGGCGTTCTTGGGCCGTCGATGGTATTATTGCTCTTGGAGGTGCCGCGATGGGTATTTCTGCTCTAATACCCGCACTAATTCCTCCTATTTCTGAAGGTACAATTTCTTCGCCGACTGAACACCCTTGGGAACATCCAGTACGTGCAAAAATTTTGACCACATTAGAAAAATCTCCAGGTCTACATTTCCGTGAATTACAAAGAAGAATGAATGCAGCAAATGGTACTCTTAGGCACCACTTAGATGTTCTAGTTAACGAAAAAACTGTATCAATAATACCGGTTAATGGAAGGACTTGTTATTATGCAGGTGCGCCAGCTCAAATTGAAATATTATTAGGAACAGGTGTCAAAGATGAAAAAAGAGCGGCTGCAATGTTACCTGTAGGTCTATCTAGTCTTCAAAAATCGATTGTTGTAAGACTTACAGTATCTTGTATTCCTGAAAGTCAAGCTCAATTGGCTAGAGATTTAGGGAGATCTCGTTCTGCAGTTCATTCGGCTATTTGCGTTCTAAGAAATAGAGGTATTATTTCTGCTAACAAATTGACATTAGCCGACCATTTATCTGGATTGAAGACTTCGAATATTGAATATAACTGGATCGACTTAAGAGCAGAGTATGCTTGATTCGCCAAAATAATGCAGAGTTTAGCAGAATGCTCTTACACTCTGAATTATCGCATAAGGTTGTATGTTCAGACTAAGGTTGGTAGAACAACAGATGCCAACAGGCAGTAAAGATACTCAAGTCCTATTAGAATGGTTAATCGATTCACTATCTCTAGTAAGAAGAAAACCTGAGTCTTGGAATACTAATGATGAACCTAGTGCACTCCATAGGATGTTTACAGGATCTCTATTGAAAGAACCACTTCGTGGCTGGAATACTAAAGAATTGGGGGATTGTTGTGGACTATCACAAACTGCAATGCACAATCAGATGTTAAGATTAAGAGAATCCGGACTAGTATCTTCTGAACTTAAGGGAAGGTGGCATATTCATGTTTTGAGAGGAGGGTCAATGGCTAATGCTGTAGAGTTATTAGGAGTTCAGGCAAGGAAAATTCTTGATATACGCCTTACAGAACTGTCTGATTTAGTTATTGATTCTGAAGAAAGAATGACTACTGATCCTGAAGATGAAGAAAGGAGATTTAAGATTAAAATTGCAGAACCAAGTGCTACAATTGACGGGAAAGATCGAATTGACTCTCTAATGGAAGATCTAGGCCTAAATGGTGAAAGAGGAAAATCAGAAGATGATCTAGCAAAAAGAATAACAATTGAGTTATCTCAGAGTCATAGGCCAATCACTTTACTAGTGTTGGCAGAAAGGTTGAATGAAACAAGATCGAGAGTTCAAAGAGTCCTTGAAAGATTATTGGAGATGAGTATTATTGAAAGAGTTGCAATGCCGGATAGAATTGCACAAGATGTCTATCTTGGTTTGATGAGACAGTTTGATGCTAGAGGTGAAGAGTGGTTAGTCACAAGAGGTGGATTGGGTAGATTAGATACGAACATAACAAAGAAAATTATCTCAGGTATTAAGAAGAAAAATCTGAGTATTGATAGAGTACAGGGGATACTCGAAGATGTAGAAATTGAAAATCAAAAATTATTACTTAACACATTAGGCGGAAGAATGCCTTATGGATTTAGGATAGCAGGCAAAAATGGGGATGAAATAAGAGAAAGAGTTCTGAATCGTTTAGATAGAACAATACGTAGACTAATTACAGTTGCCAAAAGAATAGATGATTCTCTTGAAGTGTGATTATTTTCCATCAGTGACAAAGCCTTTCCAAGCTCGCATATATTCTACAAAAACAGGGCTTAAATCTGCTTCAAGGAGATGGCGCTCAGAAAAAGGAGGTTTTTCAGGTGAATATGAAATATCGGAGAGATGTTTTGGCCAATCAGGGTAAGCTATCCCTACTCTAGCGACACCGACTAAGTCAGCACCTTCGTCGATAACATACTGAGCATCTTTCGCAGACCATACAGCACCAGTAGATATCAAAGGTAATTTATTATCAGTCACTTCACTAAATATCTTAGTTAAACTTCGGTTATCTAAGTCAGAATCGGCTTTTTGGAAAACATCCCAGCATGAAATGTGTAAAATATCAATTTCTAGTTCTGAAAGTATTCTTGCTAATTGTAAGCTATCTTCTAAGTAAATACCTAATTTTTCAATTATTGGTGAAATACGAACTACAATTAAAAACTCGGGACTTGTTTGTTTACGGATAGACGTGATAATCTCTCTCAAAAATCTACTTCGACCTTCTAAATCGCCCCCCCAATTGTCTTCACGACGGTTTGTAACCATACCTAAAAACTGACAAATCAAGTAAGAATGAGCACCATGTAACTCTACACCATCAAATCCTGCTTTATGGCACCTCACTGCTGCATCGGTAAATGACTGAACCATTTCTACAATTTCTTCATGACTTAGGGCTCTGGTGTAAACTCCGTTCATTCCCGGTTCGGTATTGATACTAGCAGATATCGGTTGAACTCCATTGATATGCTTAGGTGCTCGCATACCTCCATGGAATAATTGAGCTAAACTAACTGCACCAGTTTTCTTTAATTCACGGGCTAAATTAGTGAGTTCTGGTATCTGATGATCGCCCCAAACTCCCATCTCTCCAATCCAACCTCTTCCATTTTCAGTAACATTGGTTGCTGCTGTAGTAATTATTCCAAAATCTCCTTTTGCTCTACGGATAAGCCATTTTTTCTCTTCCTCTGAAAGAATACCGTTTTCATGGCTCTGCTTATTGGTCATTGCAGCAAGTACCGTTCTATTTTTCAATACTTTACCAGTTCGGGGTAATACTAACGGATCTGTTAAATTCATTTTCTCACCAAATAACATTATTTTGTAAATGCATCAGGGCAATAAACCCAGCGAATAGAGTCTTCTTTCATATCCTTATATCTTGAATAAATTTCAGGAATAGATGAAACTCTAGAGTGAAAATCCAGCAGTATATCTCTGCCATCAATTAATGAAGTATCAATTCCATCATAATTACCACTAACTAATCCAAAACAATCTGAAAATAGTCTGATATCGGCTATCGAAGGTTTCTCAGTTCCTGCAATCCATCCAGTCTTTGAATTCTCTAACTTCTCACAAAATATATCATATGATTTACTCAGTTTACCACCAGGCGATACAAGATTTTTTCTTGCAGATATTTTTTCATCAATATCATTGATTCTGAAGGTTTCCGTTAGAATATTTGACATATCTGATATTGCATCTAAGCACTCATCTACCTTAGCAGCTAACCATTCATCATCGGGATTAAGAAACGTCATATTTCCAATGTATCTCAATATAGCGGAAGATTCACTCAATATCCCAGATGGAGTTTCTAATGCAGGTAATAATCCCCAAGGAAGTTTTTTTGAGTTTTTCATCTCTGAATATTCCGAAAAATCAACGATTACATTCTCCCATGGAAGGTTGGAGATATCTAATACGATTCTTATTGCTTCGGCTCGGCCTGCTGAAGAAAAATATATCAAACGATGCATAAGATATTGCAAATGATTCTGACTAATTACTTTTTACTATACAAGACGTCCTTCCATACCGCCAGCTACCTCGATAACTTGGCCCGTTATATGCCCAGAAATTAAATCAGAAGATATTGATACCACAGCATTAGCAACATCTTCGGGGGTTGCTAACTTCTTCAAGGACATCGTTGCAGTGGCCTTTTCTACTAAATCATCATTAATACCTTGATCAATTTTTTTAGGTGTAATTGTCCATCCTGGAGCGATTGCATTAACTCTTACATTACCTAATCTTGATACATCATTTTTAACAGACATCAGTAGTCCTGAAGTTATCGCACCCTTGGCTGCAGCATAGTCTGAATGCCCAGATTCTCCATATATTCCAGCAGTAGATCCTACAAATACAAGAGAACCTGATCCTGTTCGAGATGCTTCTCTAAGAAAACCACGAGCCGTATTGACAGCTACATCCAAGTTAGAAGAAATTGTTTGATTCCATCTCTCTTCATCAATATCCCAGATAGGTTTTGATTCCGAAGGATAATATCCAGCATTAGCAACACAGATATCTAATTTACCAAAATTCTCAACTATTGTATCAATTAATGCAAGAGCCTGACTTGAATTTCTGAGGTCTGCCTTTATTGAAAAACCATCAATTTCATATGCGATTTTATCAGCGTTCTCAGAGGATTCATGATAGTGTACTATCACTTTAGCACCCTCAGATGCAAAGGCTCTACAAATTGACTCCCCAATACCTCCGGCACCTCCAGTGACTAATACTACACTTTCACTAAGCCCTGTTTCCATTGATTAACCTCCTCATAAAGTTCGGATTTGGCGATTACCTGCGCCACCATAACCTACCCAATCCTCGGGTTTATTGCCGAGAATAGTATCGATTTCAGACAGATGTTGTTCCGTCATTTTCTCAGCAACTTCTATGCAACCGAGGTTCTCTATCATTTGCTCAGGTTTAGTTGCTCCGAGTAATATGGTGCTGACATTTTGATTTCTTAGACACCAAGCCAAGGCTAATTGAGCAGTTGAACAATTAAAATTTTCATTCGCATAATTTGTAAGTTTTTTGACAATTTCAACTTCACCATTCTTTTTACGCATTTCTAAATCTTCGATTAGCCATTCATATCCTTCTTGAGTTGGGCGGGAATCTTCAGGAATTCCATCATTATATTTCCCTGTTAAAAATCCAGACCTTAATGGCGACCATATGGTTGATCCATAGTTATACGGTGGCTGAAATAGAGGGAAATATTCTTGCTCAAACCTTCTTCTATGGAGCATATTGTATTGTGGTTGTTCATACATAGGTGGTTCTAAACCTTCAGATTTAGCAAACCAAATTGCCTCCATGATTTGAGCGGCAGACCACTCGGAAGTACCCCATGAAGTGGCCCAACCATTTCTCACTGCGTCAGTCATAGCACGAACAACTGTAGATGTAGGTGTGAATGGGTCTGGACGGTGACAAAATACCATGTCAACATAATCCAATTGTAATCTCTGTAAACATTTATCTAGACCCTCCATAATATGTTTCCTTGAGAGACCTGATTCATTCACTCCATTACCGCCCCAAAATATTTTTGTTGTGATTACAAGTTCAGAACGTCTCCATTTTTCAGGTTCTTCCTCTTGAAGTTCAGATAATGCAATTCCAAAAATTCTCTCTGCTTCTCCATTAGGATTACCATAAGCCTCGGCATGATCGAAACAATTGACTCCTGCATTCCGCGCGATTTTCATGCATTCTTTGGCCATTTCTACTCCTTCATCATCCTGTAATCGATCTTTAACTCCGTAAGTTGCCCAAAAACCATACGATAATACAGAAACTTGAATTCCAGTATTTCCCATCATCCTATAGTACATATTATCACTTGACATGGTCACTTTAGCCGGTTCTTTGGTTTCAAGATTTTGGTTTAGGAAAGTAAAATATCATATCCTATTTTCGAAATTAGAGTGAAGGAAATAACCAAAAATAGAGGCCTTAGTAATTGAGTTCCATACTTTAGTGCGTAAGTAGAACCTAGCAACCCTCCTACAATATTTACGACAGCGAATGGAATGCCTACTGAATAATCAACTAAGCCCATTGAGGCAAATAATATCAGAGCGCCTAAATTACCTCCAAAATTGACTATCTTCGATGTAGCAGCTGCTCTTTTCATGTCAAATCCTGCTTCTTTAACATATCCAGCAATCAGAAAATTACCAGTCCCAGGGCCCAAGAAACCATCATAAAATCCAAACACTGTTGACATACTGATTGTTACAGGAAGCACTCTTTCTTCCCGAATATTTTCTTCAACGCCAAATTCTTTTTTGAACAAAACATACAAGAACATTATTAATAGAACAATGAAAACTAATTTTATTACCCAAGAGGCAGAGATTTTTGTTACTGCGAGGGCTCCAAAAATAGACATGATTAACATGAGTATCCAGCCTATTGATGCTGCTTTCTTAGGGACAAGCCCGCTCATCCAATATTGGGCACTAGACATTCCTGCAGCCCATGTTGAGCCAAATTTGTTAGTAGCAAGAGCGACATGAGAGGGAAGGCCAGCAGCCAATAAGGCAGGCAAGCGAATTAGTCCTCCTCCTCCAACAGCACTATCTACAAAACCTCCAATGAATCCTGCTAGCATGATAAGAATGAATATACTGTCATCCACACATTATCCAGCAACTAATAGGATACAGTCATTACGGTCAAAATCTGGTAATGTTAGAGAGTCAGAGTTTCTATTTCAGTTAATTCTTCTAGATATTGTTTAACTCGATCACCCATTTTTTCTTGATTGGGGATTGAATGTAATTCTACTCTCATTTTTGATGCTCCCGGAAGACCCTTGGTAAATGAAACAGCATGGCGTTTCAGATTTTTATTTCTAATACCAGAATATAACTCGGAGCTTAATTCAAGATATCTATTCCAGCACCATAAACGAGAAGAGGCGATATTGTCGTCCCCCCAAGGAGGTTTACCTACAGACCATCCTAAATCTCTTTTTATTTCATGGAAAATCATTGGGCGGCCTATAGCACCTCTACCTATCATTAGCCCGCCTGCACCTGTAACTTCCAAACATGATAAAGCCGTTTTAGCATCTATAATATCGCCATTGGCAATCACCGGTATATCAACTGAATCAACGATTTCTTTGATCTGCTTCCAGTCTGCTTCACCAGAGTATCTCTGTCTCAATGTCCTTCCATGAACACATACTCTTTCCACACCTTCATCTTCCAATCTTTGAGTAATTTCCAAAGCAGTATTAGGGCCTGAGCCAGTTCCTAGTCGCATCTTTACAGTAATAGGTACATTTGTCGCATTGATACAAGCCCTGACCATCTCAATTACTTGATCTGGAGATCTGAGCAATGCTGCGCCTGCGTTATTCCTACACACTTTAGGAGCAGGGCAACCAAAATTTATGTCAATAATATCTGCTTTATGTTCCAATAATTCTACCGTAGTGACCATTTCACTAATATCTCCTCCAAATATTTGAGGAATAAATGGTTTTTCACGACGATCTGATTCAACTTTAAGCCATGAACTAGCATCATGTCTTGATAGCCCAGATGCAGCAGTAAACTCAGTTATGGACAAATCTGCGCCACATTCTCTAGCTAATAGTCGATAGGCTAGGTCCGTTACTCCTGCCATGGGAGCAAGAAATAACGGAACAGGCTGTTCGTACATATTAAACTCCAGTAGCTCTTTTTTTATCAGAATGACTGATGAGCTTTCAATTAATAGTGAATGGCTTTAGGGCTAAATCTAATTTTTGTTGGAATAATTCTACTTTCTTTTCACATTCTTCTAGTTCATCAGATTGTAGAATCACTTGAAACCCTTCATCAGTCTCTACCACAACACAAGGAGTTACTCCCTCTGTAATCGACTGAAGCCCTTCACTCTGTTCATTGAGATGGACAAGATGAAAAGGTACTGGACTACTAGAGCGACATGCTTTCATGGATTTCTTTTCACTGACGTAAGAATGAGTGATATCACACAAAGCACAATGCGCAGTTCCTCTTAACTTTCCAAAAACGTATCGTAGTTCACCAACAATTCCGCCATCAGCGTGATAGACTCCCCAAATTGCTTTCAACAACATTAGAAGGTGGACTCCCAGTCCATTACATCCTGAGCTCTTTCCCAGTCTGCATCATTAATGACACCGCGTGCCTTCATCATTTCTCTTGCTAGTAACCAGTATACTAGAGCTAAAGAACGACGTCCTTTGTTATTTGCTGGAAGTGCTAGATCTACGTTTCTTAATCTATTATTAGCATCGCAAATTGCTACAACTGGTAATCCTGAACTTACTGCCTCTGATAGTGCCTGCTGATCTGCGGCAGGATCTGTAACAACAATTACTTCAGGTTCGATATAAGTTCGGAGACGAGAATTAGTCAGTGTTCCCGGAATAAACCTACCAACGATTCTCATTGCACCAATTGTTTGAGCAAACTTCCTAGCTGGTCTTTGACCATATTGACGAGCACTGACTACTAAGATTCTATCTGCATCAAAATTAGATAGGAATTTTGCAACCGCTCGAATCCTTGAATCTGTTTGTCTTACATCAATTATGTGAATCCCACTATTGTCCTGCCGAACTTCATCTAAGAACTGCTTCATGTCAGCAGACTTCTGATTCGTTCCTATGTGCACAGCGTGCGTATCATACATTTCAAGCGGTACAAGTGGAGTCTGATTTTCATCCATTTAGGTCCCTCAGCAGCGCCGCGACCTTACTTCGATTCATAAGCGCTGCGCAAGAGGATAAATCAACTAATCATCAAGATTAGAGGTCAGAAAGGTATGTACATTCGTCCAAATCGTGGGACTCAGGGAATACTATGCATGGTTTTGTGATTGTAGCATAGGTATCAAAGTGGTCATAGAAGGATGCTTGATCTATCGGCGCGGTGACTCCGTAACCGCGCGCTTCTACCTCAAAAATCCAAGATCCAGAAATCAAATCAGACTGAGGGAATGAGAACTTTTGCTGAGGGAAATCTTGAGTAGCCTTGACTTCCCAAAACGGCTCTCCACCACTTTCTCTGACACCTGGTTTCCAAATTTTAGCATGAGCATATCGGTATTCATTAGTTTCATTCCCAACTAATTCATCTAATACTGAAGAGTAAGGAAATTGAGCTCTGAAATCTATCACTAATTGAGAAATTGTGTCGTCAAAAACAATTATTGTTTCGTTTGTATATAGAACTGAATCTAGACTATTTGATTCAAACGTATAATCAAACCCAACTGTTTCCTCAGTATTTCGTACAATTGGCTCATCACGAATTGATTCCATGAATTCTCTCTGAACTGCTAAACCCAAACATCCAGTCAAAGTTGTGGAAAGCATGAGGATAGACAACCCTAATCCAAATGCCCGAGTTGATGTCATTAATTACTCCGAAACAGACATGTTTCTTCAATCCACTCTATACAAGAGTAGTATGCAAGCGTCTATGACGGGGTATTAATTCCGCTAAAATGCTCCAGTGACGACGAAAGGAGAACCGAGCCAAGGCTTTGACGTTCCCTATGAGTACCGAGGGGCACTTATTCTTCTTCATCAACTACGCGAGGTTCGTGAACTTCTCTGAAAATTACCGTTCCAACGCCTAGGTTTTCACGCAGTGAACGAACAAGGCTGAACTTAGCATAAGCCCAATTTTGGTCGTAGGCCATTGCCTCAGGAGTTGTTACAGTTAGATCGTCTCCATCGAAAGAAATCTCAAAATCTTCACGACCAGTGTTCATCTTGAGTAATGTTTCGACACGTTCTGAACGATCTTCAACAACTTTGACAATATTATAATTATATTTTAGTGTAGTTCCAGCTAATGGATGATTGTAGTCTATCCTTGCACGTCCTGCACTGATAAATTGTAATACTCCTGTACGTCCACCGATTTCTACTGGCGCACCAATTGCTAGTGTACTTGGATCTCTAACACTACGCATCAAAACATTTTGTCCAATAGTTTCAACTAAGCTGGAATCTCTTTCTCCGTAAGCATCTACAGGTTCAATCTCAAACTCGTAGTCTTTATCTGCTTCAGCATCATTTAGATGGTTCTCGAAACCACTTATTAAACGACCATCGCCAACGATAGTTATCATAGGCTGGTATGTACGACTTTCATCGAATATATCATGCTCCTTTGCAACGTCTTCGCGTGTAGTTTCGATAAGTCTTTCAGAACCTGCATCGTACAGGTCATAGTCAATGTGAACAATTGAACCAGCATCCATAATTGTGCCTCCGGGCAGCCAGCCGACCTGCTTCCCCTTTTTGATACAAACGGTTATGTCTTTGAGAGAAAAATAACCTTAATTCGTATTTTGACGACTGATTTTAGGGCTGGAGGCGAAGGCTAAACCTCCACCTAGAATGATTAAAATCCAACCAAACCATACAGCATGTGAACCTTGTAAATCATGCACAGTAACACGAATTCGGTCTACTTCTGAAGTCTCCCTAAACATCATTGCGTTTAACAAATCATTAGATTGAAATATATCGAGAATAATTATTGTATCGCCAAAAAGACCTACGTGCCTGTCAGGTTCTGATCTCGGAGTTACTTGGCCGCTGGGAGAGTCAAATCGCAGTATCCCTGGATGGAGTGTATCGATTAATTCTCCATTCTTTCTCATTTCTATAACTACTCCAAGATAGCCGTCACCTACAGGATAATCATAATCTTCAGATTCAAGACTAATTAATTCAACTTCAGTAAAAGTAAATTCATAACCATCATGTTGAACAGGTTGATCTTTACTCAATGTGACTAAGTGTGAAGGATCGGACCTGTCAATCAACGTAGTAGTGAATACGTGCCCGACTAACAATAAAAGGATTCCAAAATGAGATAAGTGTGAACCTAATAATCGAAGTCTAGAAGAGTTTTTCCTATTCAAAAAACCATCTTTTTTCAATTTAGGAGCTACATTTGCCAAAGTAATGTAGAGCTGTCTGGCATTTGGAGGAATTGCAAACATTAGCCATGAAAGTAAGAAGAGTGATACTGCACCTCTACTAAAACTCGAGGCGAAAAGTAATGAGGGGTCACCAGGTAAGTCAAATTCATCTGCAAAAACACCTAATAAAATTGAGAATATGAAAACTAAAGAAAGTAATGAATTTCCTGTTTTCATATCTACAGATTTACCCCAAGTGTACATACTTAGGCCAATCGCTAATAAACCAATAAAAGGAGCGCCATAAAACTCGTGAGCCTCTAAATTAGTGCCATCAATTTCAACAGTCAATAAAAGCCAGGTTAGAAGAAGATAAGCTGCAGTACCATACCAAGTAATTGCTCTTGCAAATTTCATCCTTGCTGATTTATTTTTTAATGGTAACAGCAGAGATTCAAAATCATCATCATCATCTGAAAGTAGCCAAATCACCAAGAAAGGAGACATCCCTGCAATTGCTTGAGGTATGGTTGCTGATGATGACCAGCTAGCATAAAACATCAAAATAACTCCTGAGAAAATCCATGGAAGAGAAGGTTCTTTAGAATCAGTAGTGATTAAAAGAATCATTATCGAAGTTGCCAAAACTCCTACTGCTGTAGATTCTATCCATATTGAAATTGCACAAATTACTATTATTAATAGAATGGAAAATTGTTTTTGTGTTTCAAAAAATGTTTTCTTATCCTCTAAATGTAAAGTATCAATCTGCTGTTTTACTAAGAAATAAACGGCAATGATTCCCAACAATACAATTGCAAACATGTATGATGCCAATTCAAATCCAATCGCACTAGAGTCAATAATATACAATATACGAACATAAGGATCTTGGCTATCTGTGCCCAAGCCATCTGCCGCAAATGCATGCACTGATGCCCAAACACCATTGGCTCTTGTCACTAATGTTGCATGGATTGCTAGAGCCCCAGATATTAATCCTAAAGCGGGAGAAATTTTAATTGATGTTGAAGAATCATGAGTTGATCTAGCATGAATAATCAGTAATAATGCAAACCATGGTAATATTGAACCTGTTTCAACTGGATCCCAAGCCCAATAGCCTCCCCAATCAAGAACCGTGTAAGCCCAAAGTCCACCGAGACCTATTCCGACTGTTCCAGCAAGGAATCCTGCACGTGCCCAATGTAATTGAGATTCATGAATATCTTTAGCTGATTTACCACTAATTACTCCACCCATAGCGACTGCTGCTGTTGCTATGCATAATGCATAGTAAAAGAATACTACAGGAGGGTGAATAACCATCAAATCAGTCTGTAATAAGGGGTTGAGCTCACTTGGAATTACTCCTGCTGAGTCAGCAAAGGGATCTAAGAACCAAGAAATTACTAGAATCCCAAGAGTAAATCCATGCATTATTCGGACATCATAATCTAGCGTATCTTTTTCAGTCATAAGCCAAGTTACTATTGATAGTAAAGCCGCGAACAATAACAATGGTCCAGCACGCCCCCCCCATACTGCTGAAATTCGATACAATAATGGAAGATCTGCACCACCATATTCTGTTACTAACTTCAAAGAAGAAAAATCTGAGATAAAAGCAAAAACAAGGAAGATAAAGGGGGAGATTTGAGCAAATAGTGCTATACTTCTAAACAATTTATTTCCAGCATTTTGAAATCTAAAAATCTGATTAATAGATGAGATAATCGCAATAATGAGCAGAAATTGCCCAATTATTGGGATTATGTAATCACCATCCATAATATTTAGCACGAGAATATCCAAATGATAACATGGCTGGAATTATTTTCTTTACATAGAGGCTCGGACGTCTAACAAGAATTTTCATACAGACTGCCAATTTTCCACTTACTCCCATATTACTCATCTCATCGGGGAAACATTGGGCCATCAATGACATATCGTCATCTGATAAATCAAATAACGCTGATTTACCTCGAAGAATCTTCGAGTATGGAGGGAACTCATTTTTCCATAGATTAGAATATTCGGATAAAGATGATGATGAATAATCTCCAGAAGCGATTGCTTTTGCTGCAGTTTCTGCTGCAAAAACTGCTGACTTGAGGGCTAGATGGGAGCCGCCCTCGAACAACGGGGAAGTAAAACCAGCAGCATCTCCTACTAGCATCAGTCCGTCGGTATGAGTATTTTCATGTGGACCCGAAATCGGTATCGTTCCTCCAAATGCAGGATTACCTTTGACTTTCCATGGAGGTGCAACTTGCTCTAAATCTTTGAAGTGAGTATCTTCTATAAATTCATCTAAACCTTTCTTAGTTCTAGATTTATCTTCAGATACTAAACCAACATTAGCTCTACCGTCACATTTTGGGATCATCCAAACATATCCTTTCTCGGCATATTTGGGCCAGATGTAAAAATCAAGATAATCATCTGTTGGAACTTCAAGCATTTCATATTGCATTCCTGCAATGACTTGAGGGCGAGGGTTAAGTTCTAGAATTTTAGAGCAAACACCTGCAACTCCTGATGCATCTATGACTACTTTGGTTTCAATAGGGAAATGATCGCCCTTTCCATCACAGCGCCATCCAGTGAATTTTTCTCCATCAAACATTTTTTCCATGCTTGTAAGTTTATGATTGAGGTTTAGAACTGCACCTTCGGAAACTGCTTCATCGGCTATCCATCTTTCAAACAAATGTTTTTCTAAAACATATCCTTCTTCAGTAAGTTTCTTTTCCGTTCCATCTGGAAAGATAACTCTGATTCCATGAACTCTCTTACTAATCACATGATCTGGTAAATCAAGATTAAGATTATCACAGGCAACATCAGAGATGCACTCTCCACAATGTACAGGGGTACCAATTTCAGCATGATCTTCGATTAAAATTGTTTTAAGTCCCGCTCTTGCACTATGCAAAGCAGCGTTCCCTCCACCCGGACCAGCACCAATTACAAGCACGTCACAGACGGTCGCGACCTCTCCCATGAGACTAGTCAGGAGGGCCATTAGTCAAAGAATCCGTCGGTCGAACGTCCTATGATTACGAACGAACATATTCAACTAATAAGCGTCTCGAATGTCCTGATGGCGTGGCGTGACCTCCGTGAATATCTTCTAAATCTGAGAGATTCTGATGAACTAATTCGTATCAGTCACCCTGTTGATTGTTATTTAGAAGCAGGATGCATCGCTGACAAATTAGTAAAGAAAGGTGGTCCAGCAATTATTTTTGATCAACCAAGATTAGCGAATGGAGAAATTAGTAAATTTCCACTCGCTATGAACCTTTTTGGAACTAGAGAAAGAACGAATAAAGCATTAGGAGTTGAAAATCCAAAAGAGATTGGAGAAACAATGGTTGGACTGATGAAACCAGATATCGGTGGAATCCTAAAGAAACCATGGACAGGTTTGGAATTGGCAATGCAAGGAATGTCTATGGCTCCAAAAAAAGTTAGGAAAGGAGCATGTCAAGCTGTTGTGATGAAAGATCCTGACATGACCAAACTTCCAATCCCGACAACATGGCCTATGGATGGCGGACCGTTCATTACATTACCACTTGTTGTAACTAAGGATCCAAAAACTGGTCAACATAATATGGGTATGTATAGAGGACAAATTTTTGGTAAAAAAGAAATTGGACTACATTGGCAAGCACATAAACACGCAGCAGATCATGCGGACGATGTTGGGAAAGAAAATCGAATGCCTGTAGCTATATGTTTAGGAGGGCCTCCACCAGTAATGTTCAGTGCAATTTCTCCTTTACCTGACAATCTTTCAGAGTATGAATTTGCTGGATTACTGAATAAAAAAAGACTAAGGATTACAAAATGTCTAACCAACGACCTGTGGGTTCCCGCAGAAGTTGACTTTGTAATTGAAGGATATACAATACCAGGAGAAACAAGAACTGAAGGCCCTTTTGGAGATCATTTTGGATATTACTGTTTAGAAGAAGAATATCCAGTAATGCATGTAACTGCAATTACACATCGTAAAGACCCGACAGTTCCAATGACAATTGTTGGAGTACCACCGATGGAAGATGGTTACTTAGGTGAGGCAATTGGTGATGCATTTAGACCAGTACTACAATTTCAACACAGAGATGTTAAAGATTTATTTTTGCCTTTAGAAACTGGTTTCCATAATCTTGCAATTGTGGCTTCCAAACAACGTTATCCTAGACAAGCAAGGAAAACAGCCCTGGGATTAATGGGTGCAGGACAAATGATGTTCTTAAAATCCATAATTGCAGTAAATGAAGACCATAATGTAAAAGATCTCGAGGCTTTACTGAAAGCTTTGGATTATAATGTAAGAATCCCTGAAGATTTAATCATCCTTGATGGAATGGTCGCTGATTCTCTAGCTCATGCTTCTCCATGGCAAAATGTACACTCAAAGCTACTAATTGATGCAACAACTCCAACTCCTAACGACCCTAGAGCAAATGAACCTAAGATGATGGGATGCCCTGATTCGTTAGGAGTATCTGCTTCAGGAATAGAAGGAGTTACTAAGGCTAAAATGATGGCTTCATCAATGCTAGTTGTAACTACTAATGTTGAAGGTGGACCAAGGCCAGAATCTAGTATGGAAGAAATAAATGAAGAAACTGCTAAGGCTCAAAGAGAACAAATAGCACGAATTAGAGATGAGATTTGGTCATTAGAAGCTTCTAAAAATCTTAGATGGTTATTCATCACTGATGATGATGCAGATTTAGATGATAAACACTGGAGAAGACGATTATTATGGCAATTATTTTGTAGATTTGAAGTTTCAAGAGATTTCCACTTTGATGAGCAAAGGAAAAGAGTTGCTTGGGACGCCACTGCGCCAATTCCATCCAATGAAGGACCGCTACCTGTGAGAAGATGGCCTGCGGTAACATTACACGACCCTGAAGTTGAAGAAAAGGTAGACGCTTGGATGGAAAGAGAGGGATTATGATGGGAACAAAAGAGATTCTAGAGTTTGTGAAAATTGAACATACTCTTTTCTCTCTTCCATTTGTTCTTATTGGATATATTCTTGCTTACAATCAATTTTTCTATGACCCTAGTTCAGGCGATTTAGAATGGATAAGAATGGATTTGCTTTGGATTCTGGTAGCAGCAGTTGGAGCTCGTGGACTTGCAATGGCTCTGAATCGCATTATTGATCGCGATATAGATGCTGCAAATCCACGCACATCAGGCAGACACTTGGTATCTGGTTCTATGTCAATGAATACTGCTTGGAAATTATCTGCAATCTTTCTAGGTATGCTTTTAATCGGTGCATGGCAACTTAATGAAGTAGCATTAATGATGGCTTGGTTACCAGTTCTTGTATTCGTAATTTATCCTTATACTAAGCGTTACACATGGCTCTGTCATTTGTGGCTTGGGTTGTGTTTAGGTTTAGCACCAGCAGGAGCTTGGGTCGCAGTTGCTGCCGATGTACATGGATGGGCAGCAATTACTGGCCTAGATGGTGGTGACTTTCTTTGGTTTCCCACAATATTCTTCATTTCCTTAGGTGTAGCTCTTTGGATAACTGCTTTTGATATTAATTATGCAAGGATGGATGTTGAAAGTGATAGAGAAAACGGAATCAATTCATTTCCTGCAAGATTTAGTGATAAAACAACGACTAGAACTTCAATTCAGTTAACTCTACTATGGTTTGCTTGCTTTGCTATATCTGATCCAATGAGTGAAATATGGTTTTTAGGAGCTGCAGGGCTTATGTCGATAGCTAATGTTGTAGTAATTCTAATGAGAAATAGGTTAGATGATTTTCAGACTACTTTGTTTAGAGTTTCAATGTTAACAGGTTGGGTCCTACTGATTGCAACTATTTTGATGGACCCCTCGGCTAATGTCGATACCATAATTGAGGGATAAAATGTTTGTTTTGAAGTCGGATTATGGGACGGCTGGAGATCAAGAACAAGCAATTCAAGAATTGATTAAACAAATCAACGAAGGTCAAGAAAGATGCGTATTGATGGGAGTTACTGGCTCTGGGAAAACATTTGCAATGGCCAATATTATCGAAAGATTACAGATTCCAACATTAATATTGTCTCATAACAAAACTCTTGCAAGGCAATTATGGCAGGAAATGAGTGAGCTTTTTCCAGAAAATGCAGTCGAGTACTTCGTTAGTTATTATGACTACTATCAACCAGAGGCATACCTTCCTGGTAGAGATATGTATATTGATAAAGAATTACAAATGAATGAAAGAATCGAGCAAGAAAGATTCTCTACAGTTGCTTCACTAGTTAGTAGACCGGACGTTATTGCAGTAGGAACTGTTTCAGTTATCTATGGCCTTAATCCTCCTGAAGTTTTCCAACAATCACACGTCCGTCTTAGTGTAGGTCAAGAAGCAGATCCTCAAGATATAGTCAGAGAGTTAGTTGGATTACAATATAGAAGGACAACTGGAGAAATTGTTAGAGGTGATGTTAGACTTAGAGGAGAAGTTCTCGACATATGGATGCCAAGTAGAGATGATCCGATTAGAATTAGATTTGGATGGGATGGAATTGAAAGAATACAAGTTTGTGAGGCGATATCTTGGGAACCACTGGATGAAATTGAGGAAGCATGGATCCATCCTCGACAATTCTACATGACCAGTGAAGATAAGTTTGGTAAAGCTATTGAGGATATAGAAGAAGAATTAGACCAGAGAGTTGACTATTACCATTCTAAGGGCATGGAAATGGAAGCTCATAGGATAGAGCAGAGGACTAAGTTTGATTTAGAGATGTTAACAGAAGTTGGTTCTTGTAAAGGTGTAGAGAATTATTCAAGACACTTTGATGGTAGAGTGAAAAATGAAAGAGCATATTGCCTTCTTGACTTCTTCTCAACCTGTGCGGAGCAATTTCATGGAAGCCCAGAGAAATATCTAGTAATAATGGATGAAAGTCATGTGACTCTTCCTCAAGTAGGAGGAATGTATGGAGGAGATTATTCAAGAAAGAAAAACCTAATCGATCATGGGTTCAGACTCCCGTCAGCCTATGATAATAGACCATTGAGAATAGATGAATTTCAAGAATTAATACCACAAATGCTCTATGTTAGCGCAACACCGGGAGAGAGAGAACTCAGACACCTAGCAGAAATAACAAATCAGCCAGTACCCGAAGGATTACTACACGTTCCAAGTGGCGGAGGAGCTAGAAAAGCCGATATCGAGAAGAAGAAAAAACGGGCTTTTCTCGCTGAAACGATGGAAAATATTGACGGCGTAGTACAAATGGAAATCAGACCTACTGGTTTACTGGATCCTGTGATAGAGGTAAGGCCGACAGAAGGACAGGTTCAGGATCTGGAAGATGAAATACGCTTACGGATAAAATCAAACGAACGTGTATTGGTCACTGTCATGACAATAAAATTTGCAGAAGAAGTCTCAGAATATCTGAATCGTAACGGATTTAAGGCGCATTATTTGCACAGTGAAATAGACACATTGGAAAGAACTGAAATTATCAAAGCGCTAAGACTTGGGCACATAGATATTATCGTTGGAATCAATCTTCTAAGAGAAGGATTAGATATTCCAGAAGTCAGTTTAGTAGCTATTTTTGATGCTGATAAAGAAGGTTTTCTTAGAAATGAACGCTCATTACTACAAACAATAGGTAGGGCATCAAGGAACCAAAATGGACGAGTTATTCTCTATGCTGATTCTGTTTCAGATGCAATGAAGGCTTCAATAAAACAAACAATTGAGAGAAGGAAAAGACAAAATTTGCATAATGAAGAAAATGGAATCAGTCCAAAGACAATTATGAAAGCTTTGCCTGTTATGAATTCCGAATCTGATGATTTAATGGCTGGAGTTGCAGGAAAAGGAACTAGTGGAGGGAGAAGATTAGTTGCTAAGAAACCAGGTAAAAAAGGAGTAGAGGGTTTGGCTAAGAAATTCGCACTAGGAGCATCGGCTTGGAACTCAACAGGATCTGTACTAGACAATATAAGTCAGCCAGATTGGATTGATGAAGATGGTAATTTTATTGGCCTAGTAGGGGATGAGTCAATCGAAAAAAGTGATGAAAAACTGAGATTAATATCTAAAATGGAGAAGGAGATGAAGGCTGCAGCAGCAAGATTAGACTTCGAACGAGCCGCTCAAATTAGAGACCGGATTTACCAATTAGAGAATCCGACTAATTGAATACGAGAGAGTCTGGCGAAGGTATTGTGTCGGCCTACTCTCGTGATGATTTTACTGCCCCCGTGGAAGATTATGACTTTCAGAAAATGAGTGATGTAAGCAGTCTCATAGATCAAATGTCAAGGGCTGGAGGATTTACTGCTACAAAGTTGGCACATGCTAGAGATATTCTAAAAATAAGTACTGGAAAAACTGGCGATGGAATTCTTAACTGGCTTTCCTTCCCTGCTTGTTTGTGTGCGACAGGAACAAGAGGATTCTTTCTTGAAGCGATAAAAAGAAAGGCGTTTAATGTTATAATTACTACCTGTGGAACATTAGACCATGATATTGCAAGAACATATCAAGATTATTTCCATGGCGATTTCAGTTTGGATGATATCGCTCTTGGAGAGGAAGGACTCAACAGATTAGGAAATGTCATCGTTCCAAACGAATGTTACGGAGATATTCTGGAAAAGAGAGTTCTTCCTTGGTTAGATGAGATTGAAAAAGAAAGAATCGAACAGAATCCCGAAAATCCTTGGTTAGGATTTGGTTCCGTTGAGCTATGCTGGGCAATGGGAGATAGAATAGAAGATGAAACATCTCTTCTGTATTGGATTGCTAAGCATCGAATTCCTATGGTAATTCCAGGTTTATCCGACGGGTCTATTGGAGCACAACTATTCATGCATAGGCAAAAAAATCCTAATTTCTTGGTAGATTTCTTGGCTGACGAA